>Ga0164318_10006782_pt1 | contig 11092 bp, 10 predicted proteins | sample GuaBasSedimGuay9_FD_113734 | JGI IMG/M metagenome (GOLD analysis project Ga0164318, IMG submission 113734) | Subseafloor sediment microbial communities from Guaymas Basin, Gulf of California, Mexico - Guay9, Core 4571-4, 0-3 cm | ecosystem: Environmental > Aquatic > Marine > Hydrothermal vents...
ATTTGTGGTAATTTTATTTTGTGGGAGATGTTGGAGTTCGCAAGCTCACTCCAACCTACATTTGTGGTAATTTTATTTTGTGGGAGATGTTGGAGTTCGCAAGCTCACTCCAACCTACATTTGTGGTAATTTTATTTTGTGGGAGATGTTGGAGTTCGCAAGCTCACTCCAACCTACTTAATCGTAAACTGGTACATGTCGCTATAATTAGCCAATACACGGTTTCACTACCCACAAATTGCCCGAAGGTATTACTTAGCCGTTGGTTGTCAAATTTAAAAAAAGTTTTTTGTGATGGCTTGATATCGCCGGGCTGTGAACGAAATTGCGCTTGCCCCCTACGCTCGCTTGTCTGATTCAATTTCACCGGCTAAGAGCAATACCTTGGTAACTAACCGTTTACTGATGTAAATATCTGATTGATTTATTGATTCAAGCAAAGGTTTTAATTCGTCAAGCAAATTTTGCTGTTTTGCGAGAAGCAATATGCCTAAACTACCTATTACTTTAATCTGATTTAACAAGGCCACTTTTTTTGCTTTGGCATCGTCAATGAGTAACCGATTAGCAGACAGATTCATAGCTAATGCCATCGCTTCTAATTCACCTTGTCCAATACCATTGACATTTTTTAGAATCACTTGACTTAAATCAACAGTTTCAACTTTATCTTCTAGGTAAATACGCAACGTTTGTGCTTGTGGTTTATTAGGCACAACCACTTCATCGAAAACCGCTTGTGGTACTTTAACTTCATTAAATAATTCCTTCAATACCCATAAACTACCACAAGTTGCTAACGCAACTAACGCTGAACTATCCGCTACAATGATCATTCGTTATTTCCTTTAAATCTTGTAGTTCTATTTCAATTTCTTCTGGAGAATCGTTTATGACGGGGATTTTATGTTGTTTACAAGCAGCCAGAAAGGTATAAATATCCACGCCGGCAAATTCACAAGCGGCTCCCCTTGACAATTGTTGGTATTGGTACAGGAATAATGCCGTACAAAGTTTAAGTTTGTTAGCCATGAGTTGTGCATTGTGATGAACGACATAATGTTCTGGAATATCGACGGTTATTTGCATAATTTTCTTTTCACAGCGGGAATGGTGGGCAACAAAAACACGTTACCCACCCTACAAGAAAGCGGGAATGGTGGGCAACAAAAACACGTTACCCACCCTACATTTAAGATGGTGGGCTTTAAAAACACGTTACAAAACCCCTACGCGAAAGGTTTACCACGATTTCAAACTGATGGCCGGATCACCAAATAGGGTAAAGATTTGCAGTTGTCATATCAACTTCTTTGTTTTTATCCACCGTCACCAAAAAGATATACCCTTCTTCTGAGTGCAAAAAGGATTCTCTAATGGCAATCTTGCCCATTTTGAACACACTTTAAACGCAAGAGGCGCAAGAGGCGCAAGAATGGTGGGCAACAAAAACACGTTACCCACCCTACAAGAAAGGCTTACCACGATTTCAAACTGATGGCAGGATCACTATTGCACCCTTGGCGCTAACAAATTGTTTTTTTTGCATTGGTGTTAGGTGTTTTTGAATTTTTGAGGTATCTTGCCTATCTCAGGGTAATGCTTAATCGCGGTTTCAATCTGTTGCGCTTTGATATATCTTTTGAGTAACTGACAGTCCGATTTTTTATAGTTTGGAATACGATCTGGATGATCCAGTGCCTTTTCATATTCATGACATTTTATCGGGCTATTTAAATTGATTTCCTGAAAATGGGCAAGCAACCAGCTTTCGACACAAGGTTGAGTCACATAAACTTCGGTATCCGTGCGAGCGGTGAGTTTATTCTTGAGGTTAAAGTCATTGGGATAGTAAGTATCTTCATCGAACCAAATCACATAACCTGAACAATCATCACCGTTTTTTTGAATAAGCTTTTGGGCTTCTTCTAAAACATTTTTCGCACTACCGCCCTCACAATTCTTAATTTTACCCGGTTTGCGGTAAATTGTTTTCAAAAGCCGGATATAATTTTCTTCGGTACAACCCTCTACGATAAAGTAATAGACAGGGTGACTTATCCTTGGTTTTCTGGATTTTCGAGTCATTGAATTACAATCCTCTGGGGGTGGCACCAAATCGCCCAAGACGATATAGATTTTCAAGGTTTCTTTGATGTAAGTTTTTGATGTCTTGAAAATCAGCGGCGGAAAATAATTCTGTTTGCCCGTCATCACTTTTTTCGGCAAACCAGAGTTGTTCTGGTGCTAATAATTCCATAAATGCGGTGTTATGAAAAGAAAAAATCAATTGGGCACTGTGCGGATTTTCTGCTGGATTTTGAAATAATCCCAGTAAAAAGGCGACAAGATTGGGATGCAGTTTTAATTCGATTTCATCCACTATCAATAAACTACCGTTTTTTAATGCGGACAAAATATGATAAAGCAAAACTAAAAATTGCAAGGTGCCGGCACTTTCTAGTTCTTGATTCAAAAAATCTATCTGATTACCTTCTATTTTATGTGTGAATACGACTCTTTTTGACTGAGTGGCATTGCTTAGGAATTTTTTGAGGCGTGCTTCACCTTCTAAATTTTGTATGACACCCAGTAATTGATTCAGTTCTGCTTCATCAGTCTTTTTAATCGCTATCGTTTCAATGCCGACATCGGCAATCTGCAAAAATGTCGGTAAACGGGTTTGAAAATCGTCATCTTTTAGCATCTTTTCCAAATACTTCAGATTAAACTTGTCTTCACCACCCAAGGTTAAATTGCTATGCACACTATATGCTTGACAGGATTTGGCAATCACTTGAGTTTCATATTGAGCGGCGTAAGAAATAATCGAACTGTTCTTTCTTAAACCCAAGGTACTCATTGATGGCACCTGATCACCCAATGTGATTTGTTGATCCTGACGAATATAGGCGCAGTGCGCTTTATCATCAAGATAATAATGGAGTGATTCAGATAAGACTTTTTCTCTATTGACACAGAGTTTGTATTCATAATCTATTTTTTGTTCATCAAGCCTTGTGTTGTTATGGGAAAAAATCAGGTGAAAACGTGTGGGCAAATGGGTTTGCGTGCAAAAAGCATTAATGGGTATTTCTTCATCGGGTGCTTGAGTCAAAAATGAATGTTGCATGAACCAAAAAACATCAGAAATAGCTTGTAATAGCGCCGTTTTACCTGACGCATTGGCACCAGCTAGGCCGATTAAAGGGTGTGCTTCGCTTTGGCTTTCTGTTTTGAGATGTGTATCAAATGCTAAGATACTTTCGTTTTTGATAGCACGAAAATTTTCAACGGTAAAATACTTGATCAAAATGTCCTCCAAATTTTGTGGCTTTGAGTTTAGATTCAATTCATTATATCGTATTGGCTGTGCTTATAACGCAAGAGGCGCAAGAGGCGCAAGAATGGTGGGCAACAAAAACACGTTACCCACCCTACAAGAAAGGCTTACCACGATTTCAAACTGATGGCAGGATCACCAAATAGGGTAAACATTTGCAATACCTTTTGTGATGCGCCTTGTTCATAAGCGGCTATTTTGGCTTCTGTGGTGATGGCTCCCAAAATGCGGTTGCCTCGTTCAAAAATGCTGGCAAAAATTTCATGCCCTAAAATCGCGTCTTCCCACGTATAGCTCACATTACTCGGTGCGAAAGCACCAATTGCACCCCCTGGCGCTAACAAAAATTCTTCGGCAAACGAGTATTTATTAGCATTAACAAAATAGCCGTTGATGCACGTTAGCATGAGTGCAAAGGCTAATTGTTCTTCATTGTTGAGGTTGTGAACATCATCTGGTTTAAATAATCCTTTCGATTGACTCCATCTATCCATGACACCATGCCCAATGTAATTGCTGATCATCACGCCTTGATTGAAACTGGCTATGATATCTTGGGTGGCTTGTGCGATTTTCGTTTCTCGTTCCTTTTTGTCTACGCCTTCTAAATAGGAACGCAAGTAAATCTTGTCGGCCTGAAATTTGGCTGGCAGATCATCAGACAAGCCGTCATTCAATTCTTCAAATTCACTGTGATTGTCGGCGACTAATAAGACGCGATCAGGATTGTCATGAGTGGATTGTTCAAATCGAATGATTTTGTTAATTAAGGCGGTTACGGTTTCAAGATCATGGCCAGGGATTCTGCCAATGAACATGTCGGGTAGCCTGTCGTCACCATCGACACTGACATACCAGTTATCATCTGGCGTTAAGCCTTCCCACGAGCCTGAAAGATGCGCGGGTACTTGATTGCCTTTTTTGGCGCGCTTGTTTTTGTAGTTGATATTGGCATCGCCCACTAAAAAGACGTAAGTCGGTGCTGGCGAATTCCAATGATGGTAGGCATACTGCAAAAACGTTTTGATGGCGGCGGGATCAAATAAGCCGTGGTTAAATTCATTATAAATGTCTTCTACGCTGACGAGTTTAACGCGCAAGCCTTGTTGTCGGCGTAATGCGCCTAAAGGTTCGACGGCGGGTATCAATGCTTTGGCGGTAATCAGAATATAGTCGGCCGCGTTTTTGAGACTTTTGAGCTGGGTAGGTTGAACCGGTGTGATGTGTGGAGGCGATTTGATTTGCCCTCTGGTTGAAATCAAATAGTGTTTTTCGGAAGCCATGAAGGGCGTTTCAAAAGTGGCTTGGTAATCTCGTTTTTCGCCGGTAACGGTAAAATGGCTGATCTCAGCCACTTCATAGGGAACAGTGATATCATAAATCAGCATGTCTGATTGAGTTATTCCATGAATCGTCACCGATTTTTTCTCGTTAGCTGTGATGTTAAATGCGAGACGATTTTTGACGGCCTTAAAATCTCGCCAATAGTCGATTTCTATCCAATTGAGATAAATCACATCGACTACGGCACCGGTATCGCCGGGCATTTCAACCGTTAGGGTATTGTTGCCCTCGAAAAGCAGTTCTGAATCAACGCGCATTTCCTGAGTGTAGGGTAAGTCACCATCCCAAAATGCCTCTCCAATGACGGAGCCATTTAATGTGATCACGGTATGGTGATTGGGATGCGGTGGCGCGGTGGAACGCCCTTGAAAATTGACACGTACCGTCACGTCATTGGGTTCAGACGCGGGCGATGGCACTTTGAGGGTATATTCTTTAGTCTCACCTGCATTCTGTCTTTGCCAAAACCAATAATCTTGTTCAGGTGCATTGGGGGTTTCCAGCCAAAATGACTGATTGTTTTCAAAATGAAGACGTTCAAAAAAAGCCTCAGTTTTTTCGCCTTCGGCAGTCACGCTGCCATCCAATTGCGCCATCCGTTTGCCAAAACCCTTTTTGCGCCAATATAACCAATAGACATTGATATCAGTGAAGGCGTTGTCGATACCTTTGGCATAAAATCGAATTTCATCACCGGGTTGAAAGGGCGATTCTGAAATGACTTGGATAGCCACTTCTTGCCCTTGATTAAACAGATGCAAATGTTCAGGCTTCATCCATTGGGGTTGCAACCCTGCATCGACTAAATCTTGGTAAGACAGTTTATAAATAGCCGCTTCAGTGATTTCGATGCGTAGCGCGTCATTTTGTTTGCTCAGTCTTTTTGGCACTGCTCGATGAACTTCACTTCTCGTTTGTCGTGATGCGGGCATTGTGTAATTGAGCAGAGTGGTTTGCAAGACGCTGTCATAGACATCGCTGAGATCAGGCTTTTGCACGGCCCTTTTTCGCAAAGTTGGGGGGATGGGGTTTTCAAATTCGACTTGAAAAACGATTTGCGTGACATAACGCAATGCTTGCGTCGCTGGATGCCATTGAAACGGGAAAATCCGTAAACGACTGACAGGCACACCGCGCAAAATTCCAGGTGCCTCCAGTTTTAGCAAAGCATTCGGGAAAAACGCCTCTCGCTGAGAGGCCTCATCATTTTTCAACTGATAACTGATAACTGATAACTGATAACTGGCAGGGCACAACTCGACGTTTTGCAAGATTTCATCTTGCATTTCAATGACTTGAGTTGTGATGTCGCCGTTTGGGGGCACTTGTATCAAAACACTCGTCATCGGCAATTCGGGATAGCCCGGTTTCAGTGTTTTTGCCCAAGTGGGCATCACGATGCTATCGCAAGATTGCGCGATTGTTTGGCGCGTCTCAATCTCAAAAGGGGGTAAAGTCAGTTCTAAGGTTAATCCATATTCATCTTCAGCGATGATTTGGATGGCGGGTTTTTTTGCCGCGTTAGCATGGATTGTGCTAATTAATAATAAGGATAAAAACAGTGTGGTGGTTTTGGGTAGCATGATTATAGATATTCAGATTATTATTTTATCACGCAAAGCCGCTAAGACGCTAAGCAACTTGGCACCTTTGCGCCTTTGCGTCTTTGCGTGAGGATCAAAAAAACATCACAAAATGATTTAAGTTCAAAATACGATTATTTCTTAATGCGTTGTGTATTGACACGGCGTGTTGTAATCGCTTTCAGTTGTTCAGGATCAAGCGGTGCGAGCCCAAGATACTGAAATTCACCAGCATTACCACCATCATCTGTCCAACTGCCCTTGAACGTAGTTGGATCAATGCTAACAGCATTTTCAAACACAAAAGTCTCTCCCATATTTTGGGTAAATGACAGGCGAAAAACGTTATTCTTGTTATCAAGCAAAGCGGAACCATGAAGCGGATACTGGGCATTCTCAACAATCGTCTCGCCAATCAAAGAGAAGTATCGCCCATTGATGTCATTGATTTCAAAACATAAAACATGATTAAAAGGGGCTTGTTGCCAACAATGGGTGCCAAGACTGCCAGCAAGGGCAAATCGTGGCAGGGTAATCAACAGTATTGTGTAAACCGATAATAAGAGTAAATTGATTTTTCTCATATTTTCATTAATCCTGTGTCGTTATATATCATCAACAAATTGTAGGGTGGGTAACGTGTTTTTGTTGCCGGCCCCATTAATCAATGTAGGGTGGGTAACGTGTTTTTGTTGCCGGCCCCATTAATCAATGTAGTAACGTGTTTTTGTTGCCGGCCCCATTAATCAATGTAGGGTGGGTAACGTGTTTTTGTTGCCGGCCCCATTTAGCGATATAAAAAGTTTAAGCTATGCTTTCCAAAAGGCAAAAGTACAAATTGTAATAGTGAATCATTGATCGTTGCAAGGGGCCGGCAACAACATTTGCATGCCCCTACAAATATTATTAAAATCAAATATCAATAAAGGCCTTTGATTTTAAAGCAGAAAGGAGTAATAACATGAGTTTCGTTAATGAAGAAGTGCTTGAATTTGAAGATAATGTTCTTGATCATGAGGAATCGGATATGGGCTCTCTCAATCAGAGTATCACCATAGGCAGATTAGCAGGACTTTTATTCAATGATGAAAGATTCACTGTGATGCCTGAGTTGACTTTGGATGCCAGCCAGATTGATTTAAGCCAATTTGGTGTTAAGGCGAAAAAGGACTTGAAACCGGATATCTCTCTTTATCCTAACACGGTTAAGCGTCAAAGACGTGATGTGATCAGAATGTCACAAATGCCTTTATTGGCAATAGAAGTGGTTTCGCCTGAACAAGCTGTTGAGGAGATTTTAGGTAAGTTTGATGCCTATTTTGCGTTGGGTGTCAAATCGTGTTGGTTGGTTGAGCCGGCAGTGGATGTGGTGCATGTTTACCCGCAGCCCGATCAGCATAGAACCTTTGATATGCACGATACGGATATCATTGATGATATTATAGACATCCGTCTACCTATTCAGAAGATATTTTGAACGGTAGGTGCAAAATTTATTTTGCTGCTCTTTTCATTCCAAATTTATTTTGCATATCAAATAATCCATTGTACTTGTTTATAAATCACTGATGTTATTCACTTATTTCAAAAATAACCTATTCAAAGAGTTGACTGTATTGAGTTTATGGATCGCTGCCGTTTTCTGGCTATTTGACGCACATCAACTCATTTTAATCCTTATCGGATTACTGTGGCTTGGGCTCATACCGCTTCAAAATAGACGCAACCCTTATTGGCAGAATGCTTTAAAACACGCTATCGCGGCATCAATACCTATTGTCTTGATGTTTGTACTCTATCACAGCGTATTACAAGCATGGTGGTTAGCAGATGATCCGGGCTTATTGCAGCGCATCGCAGAATCTGGGATTTTTCCACACTTTTATCAAAGCGACGTCTGGCGAGCATTTAGTGCATCTCATCTAACCCCTTGGGTTCCGCTTTCATTGGGCATTGATTGGCACTTGTTTGGTTTAGAACCCCTCGGTTTTTACGCCCATCATTTATTGTCTTTCACGCTTGTGCTGTTGATCGCCTACCTTGTCTTAAACTTATTCTATTCACCCCTCGTTTGCAGTTTAATTTTAAGCCTCTTTGTCGCCTCTGTTCCCTGTGCCAATGTCGCCCAATTAATCATGGTAAGGCATTACTTAGAAGGTTTGGGACTCAGTTTGTTAGCCATTTTCGCTTATGTCAAAGCGCTACAATCACGGCAGCATCGATGGGCCTATTTTGGGGCCCTGTTTTATTTATTGGCGACGACAGCGAAAGAAATTTATGTGCCTCTGGTTATCATTTTACCCTGTTTACCCGTTGGCAATTGGAAGCAACGCTGGAAAATGTTAATACCTTTTGTCGCTGTGGCCGGGAGTTATGTCGTTTGGCGTGCTTACATGCTGCAACTCAGTTATGTCTTATCGGGTTACAGCGTTTTAGTTCCTCAGCTTGATTGGGCCGCAGTATTGGCTTTACCCAACCGAATCGCTGAAGTGTTAGGCTGGCAGCAAACTTGGCAAGGGTTAATCATCTTATTAGCTGTTTTGGTTTATTTGAGCATCGTTTTAACAAAACAACGACACCGCTTGATTTATATTTTAATCTGGTTAGCGGCCTGTCTCTTACCCATCATTCCAGTATTGTCGATTTTGGATTCACGTTATTTATTTTTGCCCTATTTGATCTTATGTCTCGGTGTCGCAGTGTCACTACAATTTTTAATGGACAAACGTTGGCATTATATCGCCTTAGGGTTGGGATTCAGTTTACTGGCAGTCGGTATCAAATCGGTAGAAATAGGCCCGACTGTTTTTCGACAAGTTGATCTGATTAAACAATTTCGTACTGAAGGCCAGTTTATTTTAAAGGGTAACGCGCCTAATGCGCTATTGCAAAATCCCATCGGAGCCTATTGGTATTATGAATCATTACAATGGTTTAGAGAACAGTCTTTGAAATTACCTCAAGGCGCAAGGGCCTGTTATGATGTATGCGTTTGTCAGCCACAAGCGACAGCTCAGTTTTATCAATACGCCAACATCGGGCAACTCATCTCCTCTACTCTTTCAGAACAGGCTTGTGGTCAAGCAGATGCAGATTTAACCGTACATTTTAAATGGGAAAACGGGGCTTTACATTGGGAACTCGGCCCTTACGCAGAAGGCCAATATTATATCGCGCCCGCTGATCGGGCATCAGTGAGTGGCTATTTGTTGGCCATACCAGCCAAAGGCCAACATCCTCAAGCTTTGTCAAGGCCGTTTTATTTTGTGATAAAATATGTTTCAATAGAAGGCTGGCAAACTTATTCGCCGGTTTTAAAGCTGCTACCAGAGCAAGAAATCGTGATCGTTCGATGGGAACGTCTCACTCGATGATCACGTTTTTCAAATTTATTTTACAATTGGAGTGCAAAATTTATTTTGCAATTGGAGTGCAAAATTTATTTTGCGAAGGCCCATTTTCGTTTGCGCTTTTGCCTTTTGGAAAATGTTATAGCGTTTCCCGATTGAATAAAGTACACTTCGCCTTCGCAAAATAAATTTTGCACGGAAAGGCACCTTCGCAAAATAAATTTTGCACGGAAAGGCACCTTCGCAAAATAAATTTTGCACGGAAAGAGCCTTCGCAAAATAAATTTTGCACGGAAAGGCACCTTCGCAAAATAAATTTTGCAAGGGCCTTCGCAAAATAAATTCGTAACAAAAGCATAATGAGTTATAATAACACTCTTGCTTAAAAAGGCGATTCTTTTCCCTCGTTTTTTCATCAGAAACGATTAGAAACGGGGTTGCTTTTACTTTATGTTTTCAATCTCTCTAAAAACCGCAATCAATTAACGGAGAATCTAAATGAAAAATAAACGCTATCCACTCTCACTACTCATCCTACTACTCCTCATTGCCTCGCCGCTTGTGTTTGCAATACCGCCTTACATGGGTGTCAGTGTCGGAAAGAATTTATCCTTCACCAACCCATCCTGTCTTGCAGCGGCTCAAACCGTTCTTTCCAACAACGGCTTTCAAAAGATCGTGCAATACAAAACCAACACAACGCTGTTCGCCGCTTATCGGAACCAAAATCCCTACGATCACAAGGCCATGATAAAATGCCTTTCCGAGGAAGGCGTGATCATCGTTGTTGCGGTAGCCAATGTACCCAAACATGCCAAGGCTAAAGCGGAAAGCTTACGGCAACAAGTCCAACAACAGGCTAAGATTAAAAAACAGGTTCCAGTTGAGGAAGAAATCGTGTTCACTGAGGATGAAAACGAGCCAGAAATGGGGACAAGCATGCCCCCAAAAGCAGGGTATAGCCTGAAAATGTTTCCCATTTCTAGAACGAGTCCTAAAATCATTCATCAAACGACTCCTAAAACGACTCCTAAACCGATTCCTAAAACGACTCTTAAACCGATATCGGAAAGATCGCGAGATACTCTGTTTTCTCGAAACCTCTGTTTAACCCGAGCTGAAGTGTCTATGAGAGATTCCGGTTTTTATCAAGGCCTGGGTTTTGATGACGATTCGGTATGGGGGGAAAACGACAAGCAATATAAGGGCACGATTCGTTGTTTGACAGCGCACAGTTTAGTTTTATTTCAAGTGCGTGGTAACTATGAACAGACGAGAGAAAAAGGGTTGAATCAACTTGAGAAAAACTTCTGAAATAAATCCTTATTTCTTGAAGTAAATACTCATTAATTTCTCTATATTGCTTTGCTTGTAGGGGCAAACCTGCGTGTTTGCCCTCTGCGTGTTTGCCCTCTGCGTGTTTGCCCTCTGCGTGTTTGCCCTCTGCGTGTTTGCCCTCTGCGTGTTTGCCC
>Ga0164318_10006783_pt1 | contig 11091 bp, 5 predicted proteins | sample GuaBasSedimGuay9_FD_113734 | JGI IMG/M metagenome (GOLD analysis project Ga0164318, IMG submission 113734) | Subseafloor sediment microbial communities from Guaymas Basin, Gulf of California, Mexico - Guay9, Core 4571-4, 0-3 cm | ecosystem: Environmental > Aquatic > Marine > Hydrothermal vents >...
CACCGGCCTGGGGCTTTCAATCAGCTTGGGCATTGTCCAAGATCATCACGGCGAGCTGACCCTTGAGAGCGAAGAAGGGCAGCCCACACGTTTCCATCTTGACCTGCCGGTGGATAACGGATGGGAGGTAGAAATGAAAGATGAATGAACAAAGAAGCAGCGAAAATATTCAATTTACTACTTTCATGTTAAGGAGGAGTACCATGAAGAAAATAATAGTTATTGTCGTTACTCTGGGGATATTCCTGTTAACAGGCATCGTGGGATGCAGCCCCACGGAAGAGCCAGCAGAACCAATTGTTTTATCCGTTTTGTATAATGAAAAGGAAGATGCTCCTTTTCAAGAGGATTGGCTGATTCTCGAAGAATACAAAAAACGGCAGAATGTTATCTTGGACGTTCGTCTGGGGGATGACGCCGACTATGGAACAGTCATTGCCCAAACCTTTGAGTCGGGAAATATTCCAGATATTGTTTTGAAAGTTTGGCCGGATACCATTGAAAGCTATGCCGCAAGTGGCGTTTTATTGCCTTTCAGCGATTATGAAAACCTTATGCCAAATTTTATGGACTACATAAAGGAGCATAATCTAGAAAGCGAATTAGATAAATTGAGACTGGACAATGGAAAGTATTATATTCTTCCCGGCTATCAAAGAGAAATCCAGGTCCAACAATGGATTTACAGACGAGATATTTTTGAGAGTAATGGTCTAGAAATCCCAAATACTTATGATGAGCTATTTGATGCACTAGTACGTTTGAAAGAAATTTATCCTGACACAACGCCCATCACCGCTTCGTGGGGTGGTGCACATTTATTCGCCATGATGGGGTCAGGTTACGGCATCCCCGCCGGTTGGGCTGGCACCAGATCCTATAATGAGGCAGAAAGTCGTTGGCAATTTGCTCCTGCAACTGAAAACTACAAAGAGCTTTATCGTTTTCTAAACCGTTGTTATCAGGCAGAAATTCTGGATCCAGAGATTTTCACACAAGGCGATGAAGATTATTATAATAAAATTCAAGATGGCAGAGCCTTAGTTACGGTCACGTGGATCACATCGGGTTTTGATAATTGGAATGCAAAACTAGAAGAAAATGGTTTCCCTGATGGAGAGTGGGCCGCCCTCCCTGTGCCCGAAAGCACCATTGGCATAAGGGCATTGCCTGCGGTGAATCCATTCAGAAAAGGATTAGTTGTGCCTGCTCGGGTGATTAACGAACCCTATTTTGAAGACCTGCTCAAATTTTTAGATTGGGCAGTCTATTCTGAGGAAGGAATGACCTTAACCACCTGGGGCGTTGAGGGCACAACTTTCGAAAACACCCCCAATGGAAAAGTTTATCTTCCCAATATTAAAACACCAAAAAATCCAGAAGGAACGCTTGATATAACAGCGGAATATGGTCTCAATACGCTCTTTAACCTCAATGAAAACGAAGAGTTTGAAGATTACAAAAAACCACCTGAAATAGTAGCCTTTCTGGACAGATCTCTAGAGGCTGGCGAGACTGCGAAGATGTCCCCGCAGCTTGCATTAGACTCTAATGCCATTGAAGCCATCCGCATTCTTGACGAAAAAATCGCCCCTTATGCATCTGAAGCAGGTCAATCATTTATTACAGGTGAACTCAGTATTGATGAAGATTGGGATGATTATTTATTGAAATTAGAGCAAAAAGGGTATAAAACCCTGGAAGAAATCTGGAATGCCGCCTGGGAAGAGCAAAAATAATAGGTAGTGGTAACAAAATAAGTGATAAAAACGCGCTCATAGCGGCGTCCCCGCCGCCGTACTTCGGTGAGTATGTTCTGCGAAGGACTGCGGCTAGAGCGTAGCATCACTTACAATCTAACCATACCAAAAAATAAAGCCGCCAAGAGGAGAATCATTAATGGCAAATATCAAAAGCAAGTTTATTAAATCAAGTGTTAAATTCTTCTCTACACGCGCATTTCTGATTCTACTTGGTTTTTGTTTGGTCGCTATCTCTATTTTCTTGTGGAAAACGCAAGAAACCAGAAACCTGGCTCAAATAATTTCAAGCACAGAATCTAAAGCGAGACATTATGCCAGTGAAACAGAAATCAGATATAACAACATCTATAAGTCGCTTGGTCACTTGGCATCACGAAGCGCATCTCGTGGTGAATCAGACACTGCTGAATGGGCAAAAGATGCAATATATTATATTGACACCTTTACAGGTATAAAAAGTATTGCCTGGGTTGATGAAACCTATCACATTCGGCAGATTGTGCCGCTTCAAGATAATCTACCCTATATGAATCAAAGTGCCAGCGCATTTGACGGGAATCCATCAGATGTTAATTTGTGGGTTCCAGTCTATGACGGTGAAGAATTTAAGGGCTATATCCTTGGGACAATCGCTATTGATATATTTATTTCGCCTGTACTGAGTGAGATAAATGATGACTACATGCTCCAACTTTCAGACGAAGGGATAGTAATTTTCACAAGCGCTAATTGGAAAGAACCTCAAGAAGGGTTTGTTGTCAGCAAAACAATAACTTTTGAGAACACAACCGTTCTGAATTTAACTTTTGCGCCTACCGGTGAACTCCTTGATTCCGGAATTATAGCTGCAAAAAGAACGCTCTTCTTTAGCCTGCTATTTTCTTTAATAACTCTAATAGCTGTCTATTTTGCTCAAAAATATAGCGCCGCAGCCGCAATAAGCGAATCACATTACCGTGATCTGTTTGATGCTTCTCAAGATGCCATCTTTATGAGTAATCGGAACGGTAAGTTTAAGGATGCAAATCCGGCTGCCATGAAAATGGTCGGCTACTCATTGAATGAACTTCAACAGATGGGGGGAGATGACCTGCTAGCACCAACTGAAATACTGCCTTCTGATACGTACTCACGTATGTTGGCAGCGGGAGGCGCACAAGAAATATCTCTGCGCCACAAAGATGGTCAACTAATCGCCGTGGATTTGGTGCTTTCGCCAATTAGAGAAGGTGAAACTCAAAAATATGTATTAGCGATTGCCCGCGACATCACCGATCGGGTAAAGGCGGAAGAGGAAAAACGCCAGATGGAAGCCCGTCTGCGCCAGGCGCAGAAACTTGAGTCTATTGGCACATTGGCAAGTGGTGTGGCTCACGAGATCAATAATCCCATCATGGGCATCATGAACTACGCTCAGCTGATCCATGACCGCATCGACCCGGCAGAGGGCCGGCTGCGCGAGTTTTCCGCTGGAATTATCCATGAAACCAAGCGCGTGGCCAAAATTGTGCACAATCTGCTCACCTTTTCACGACAAGAAAAATATGCCCACAGCCCTGCCCGAATGATTGACATTGTGGAAGACACGCTCACGTTAATTCGTACGATCATTAAAAAGGATCAAATCACCCTGGAAGTGGACATCCCCGACGACCTGCCCACGATCAAGTGCCGCAGCCAACAAATTCAGCAAGTGCTAATGAACCTGCTCACCAACGCCCGTGACGCCCTCAACCAACGCTACCCTGAGTACGACCCGGACAAAATCGTCAGCGTGATGACTCGTCTCTTAGAAAAAGATGGCCGCCGCTGGCTGCGCACCACAGTCGAAGATCACGGCGTGGGCGTCCCTGAAGAAGTGAGAGAGCGCATCTTTGACCCATTCTTCACCACCAAAGACCGCGCCATCGGCACCGGCCTGGGGCTTTCAATCAGCCTGGGCATTGTCCAAGATCATCACGGCCAACTGACCCTTGAGAGCGAAGAAGGGCAGCCCACACGTTTCCATCTCGACCTGCCGGTGGATAACGGATGGGATGTGGGATAATGTAATCAGTGGCTGCTGCGGAACATCGAAAACTGACAACCGAAAGAGGAGTCAAAATATGGCACACATACTACTTGTTGACGATGAACTTAGCATTCGCGTTACCTTGAGCGAATTTCTCAGAGGTGAGAATTATGAAGTTAAGACAGCTGAAGACGCCGACCAGGCGTTGAACATGCTCGGGGCTGAAGATTTTGACGTGGTGGTGACAGACATAGTGATGCCGCGCATCACGGGGGTGAAATTACTTGAAGCCATTAAAGAGATATCGCCAGACGTGCAAGTAATTTTAATGACGGGAGAACCCACTGTTAGCACGGCCTCGAAAGCTGTGCGTGCCGATGCCTTTGACTACCTGACCAAACCCATCAGCAAGGAGGAACTCGTCAGGACAGTTTCCAACGCGGCGAAACTTAAATTTTCGAATGACGAACGCCTCCGTTTAGCAGAAGAAAACCAGCTGTATCAGAAAAACCTGGAGCAACTTGTGGTGGAGCGTACCAAGAAGTTGCGGGAAAGCGAAGAAAGATTGAATGGGTTCATGGAGTCAGCAACCGACTCCTTTATACTTTGGGATGCTGAACTCAACCTGATAGAAATCAACCCTGCAGGGTTGAAATTATTGGTAGCTGATAAGAAAGATGTTTTAGGAAAGAACATGCTGGATCTGTTGCCCAATATCAAGAAATCTAACAGGTATGATGCGTATATGAAAGTACTTGCGACAGGAGTACCCCTCTCCATAGATGACACGGTTACTCATCTCGAATCGGGAAAAGATATATACCTGACATGGAAAGTTTTTAGAATGGGTGACGGGCTTGGAATGATTGCCTCCGACATCACCGAGCGCAGAGAAGCCAGACGAGCCCTAAAAAAATATGCTAACCAATTGGAAACACTCAATGCTGTCACCATGGCGCTATCTTCATCCCTCGCGTTGGACGATGTACTGAATATTATCCTCTATCAGGTCGGAAAAGTGATCCCCTTTGATAGCGGAGCCGTTTTCTTGCGCGAAAAAGACGGGGTACGCGTGGCGCTGTCCCGCGGCATCACGCCTTCGGTCAAAGGTCTTATTTTCCCCATCGAAAACGAACTTTTCAAAGAGATACGAAAAACAAGCAAACCGCTTATAGTGAACAATGTCAAAGAGGATACCCGTTTTCAGAATTGGGGCAAATCCGAGAATCTGGCAAGCTGGATGGGCGTTCCACTGATCGCCCGTGATACTCTGATTGGCTTTCTAACCCTGGATAGCTTTCACTCTGATACTTATTCGTCCGAACAAGCCTATCTTGCCCAGACCTTCGCTGCTCAGGCTGCTCAGGCAATTGAAAACGCCCACCTGTACCAGACGGAACAGCACCGCCGGTTGGAGGCTGAGCTGTTGCACGATGCGGCCCGAGCAGTGAGCAGCAGCCTGCAAATTGAGGAGATTTTACGTCTGATTCTAACTCAATTGAAACGCGCATTGGTTTACACCACTGCCTCGGTACTCATTCTGCGCGAAGATAATACACCAGAACTGGTGATCGGCAGCGGCTATAAGGATGAGGCACTTACTAGCCGGAATGCCAGTTCTTTGCTAGGCCTTAGCCCTATTTTGCAGCAGATGGCACGTGATCTCCAGCCGGTTGTCAGTGCCAATGTGCGAAAACTGGAGGGATGGATCTTTGTGCCCGGCGCGGAACACGTGCAGTCCTGGTTGGGTATCCCCTTGGTGGTACGCGGCAGGATGATCGGCACGCTGATGGTAGACAGCGACCAACCTGATTTCTTTGACGAAGCAGATGTGCAAATCGCGCAAACTTTGGCACAGCTTACTGCTCAGGCCTTGGAAAAAGCCCGCCTGTTCAATCAGGCCAATCAGCGGCTGAAACGCCTGAGCGCTTTGCACGCTATTGACAAGGTCATCTCATCCAGTCTCGATATTAACCTAACTTTGAGTGTGTTCTTGGGACAAGTGCTGACTCAATTGGAAGTAGATGCGGCCAGCATTCTCATTTTTGATCCGTTCTCAAAAACCCTGGAATGTATTGACAGAAGAGGATTCAGAACTTCTGCCTTATTACATACTAACCTGCATATAGGACAGGGTTTAGCAGGGCAGGCCGCGTTACAACGAAAGATAAAATATGTTCCTAACCTGCAGGAAGAGGATGAAGTTTTCCTGTTAGCCTCTAAGTTGTCTGGGGAAGAATTTGTCTCCTATTACGGCGTTCCATTGGTTGCTAAAGGTGTACTTAAAGGAGTGTTGGAAATCTTCCATCGTTCCCTGCTTTCAACGAATGATGAATGGCTGATGTATTTGAACGCGTTAGCTGGGCAAGCCGCCATTGCTATCGACAACGCCAGCATGTTCACCGATTTACAGCATTCCAATCTTGAACTTAGTATGGCCTATGACTCCACCCTAGAGGGCTGGGCGCATGCCTTGGAACTGCGCGACATGGAAACCGAAGGACATTCACGGCGTGTCACTAAGATGACAATACGCTTGGCAAAAGCCATGGGAGTGGGCAAAGAGGCACTTGTACACATATACCGAGGCGCATTATTGCACGATATTGGCAAGATGGGTGTTCCCGACAATATCCTGCTCAAGCCTGGCCCGCTTACAGACGAAGAGCAGATTATCATGCGTAAACATACAACTTATGCCCGTGACATGTTGCTATCAATTGAATATCTGCGTCCCGCCCTGGAAATTCCTTACAGTCATCATGAGAGATGGGATGGTAGTGGCTACCCAGATGGATTGCGCGGGATAGAAATTCCTCTGGCGGCACGCATATTTGCCATTGTGGATGTGTGGGATGCGCTGAACTCAGACCGCCCTTACCGGAAGGCCTGGCCAGAAGAAAAAGTGTTGGCCTACATCCGCGAGCAATCTGGAAAACACTTTGATCCTAAAGTTACCGATGCCTTTTTCGATATGCTAGATTAGGCAATTCCAAGTTAGGGTTAAATCACCTAAAAGAAAAGGTGGTGGCTCTTAAATAAGTGACGCGCTTGTCACTGCGAGCGGAGTTTACGGAGCGTGGCAGTCTCCCGTACCACAAGGGAGACTGCTTACTCAAGAGTATGCCTCGCTATCGGCAAAAACGCCTCGTAATGACAGTACCATCATTACTTAGCTACTAAAGAAAAAATATGCCATGAAATTAGAATCGCTAAAAAACAAAACTACTATGTTCCGAATACCAGGAAAGTTTACCCTCAGGAGGTTTGTGGTAATTTGCCTCCTGGCCTATGTGCTAATTGGGTGCACAACGCTGGGCAGATCTGACTCAACTACTGCCAATGTGTCGCCAACGGCAGCAACCTCGATAGAAAATTCCCAATCAAGACTGGCTCAAATCCAGGCCAGAGGCGTATTGAGCGTGGGCACAGCCATCACCGAACCATTTGAACATCACGATCCAGATACTGGCGAACTAATTGGCTTCGATATTGATACTGCTGAATATATCGCTGATAAACTGGGGGTCGAGCTTGAATGGATTGAAATGCCCTTTGCAAACCTGATCCCCTCTTTGCAAGACCGCAAAGTAGATATGATCATTGCCGCCATATATATCAAACCTGAGCGGGAAAAATTGGTGGATTTTTCCGAACCGTACCTAAATACCGGTCTGGTGATGGTGGCCCACCCCGAATTGCAGGCACAGGTCAAAACGGTTCAAGACTTGGCCGCTTTGAGAGTGGGGGTCAAAATTGGCGCCACTGGCGCTGAATTGGCTCAATATCTAATCGCGAATGGTATTGCTCTAGAGAGCATAGAATACAAGGATACATTTGACTCGTTCTTAGATTTAGAAGTTGGGCGCGTAGATGTGGTCTTCAACGATTACCTCAACACATTGGCCTACATAAAGGCTTCGCAGTCTAACCTTGAGATCATCACCAATGACGCCGGCGAGATTAACTTCCTGTCGCAAGTCGGCCTGGGAATTGCCGTTCACCAGGGCGACCGAGAGCTATTGGATATGATCAACACCGTTTTGAGTGAAATGCGCCAGGATGGTGTCTTTGATCGGCTGCATGAAAATTGGTTAGAGCTTAGCACTGACCGCTAAAATCGATGTGCCCAGCAGAGAGAGGTAACGCTTGTCTCTTGGAGGGAGTATGAATAAAATAAGTAATAATTGGAAACTGCGCACCAAGTGGATATTGACATATTCGATCATGGTATTACTTGTGTCTGGGACAATGGCGATTGGTTTATATTGGCAATTGCGTGCTGCCCAACATCAGGCTTTACGAGAGCGACTGCACGATATCGTGAGCTTTGCTGCTCCGCTTGTGGATGGCGATTTCCACTCCTTGATCCGTTCGCCCGAGGATGAGGCCGGCTCGTTTTATCGTGTCGTTTCTTTGCGCCTCAAATCGATCCAAGACACTAGCGACATAATCAAACGAATTTACACCTTGCGTCAACAGGAAGATGGACGCATCATATTCGTGGTAGATGTTGATCCGGTCACGCATGCCAACATGGGACAGGAATACCTGCGTGTCAGCCCTTTGCTCGAAAAAGGCCTAACTTCTATCCCCGGGCCTGTAGTCGAAGATAGCCTCTACAAGGATTCATCGGGCACTTATCTAAGCGGATATGCGCCAATTTATGATCAGTTTCGCGACCTGGACGGCGTATTGGGAATAGACATTGACGCAACCACCGTCATTGCCAGCGAAGATCAAGCCCGCCGGACAATATTTATGGCATTCCTGTCCACGGTGCCACTTTCGTTGTTGCTGGGGTGGTGGCTGGCGCTTTACCTGACCTCACCGATCAATGACCTGATGCGCGGTGCTGAACGTGTTGCGCAGGGACACCTTGACGAAACCGTGCCTGTACGCAGTGGGGATGAGTTGGGCGTGTTGGCAAAAACATTTAATAAAATGACCACGCAATTAAGGCAAACACTAAGAGGTCTGGAAAGGGAGATAACTGAGCACCAACGAGCAGAGAAGGTACAGCGTGTAATTTACAGAATTTCTCAAGCGGCGATTTCTAGCAATAACTTCAACGAACTCTATCATTCTATTCACAACATCCTTGGAGAATTGATCTCAGTAGAAAATTTTTACATTGCATTATATGACCCCGCCAGCGACCTGATTAGTTTCCCATACTATAGAGACCAATATGATGAACAGCCTTCACCGGTGAAACCTGGACGAGGTCTAACAGATTATGTGCTCCGAACTGGACATCCGCTGCTAGCCACTCCAGAGATTTTTGCGGAACTCGTCCAACAAGGCGAAGTGGAGTTGACGGGAACGAAATCTGTAGACTGGTTGGGAGTTCCCCTGAGAGTAGACGGTAAAATCATCGGAGTCATAGCAGCGCAGAGCTACTCAGAGGAAATTCGTTTTAACCAGGAGAATTTATACCTGTTTGAATTCATCTCTGCACAGGCAGCGCTTGCCATTGAGCGCAAACGGACGGAAGAGGCATTACACAAAAATAATGAACGGTATCGCGCTCTATTTGAAGATTCCCCTATTTCACTCTGGGAGGAAGATTTTTCCGGAGTAAAACATATCCTAGAATCTTTGCGGCAAGAGGGTGTTACAGATTTCCAGTCTTATCTAGAATCTCACCCGAATGTGGTTGCCGAGTGTGCTGCACAAGTCAAAATTTTAGATGTAAACAAAGCCACGTTGGTATTGTTCGAGGCCAAGACTAAAGAAGATATGCTTAATAACCTGGCATTCGTCTTAGATGATGAGTCATGTACGGCTTTTCAAGATGAACTCGTAAAAATAGCAGAAGAGCGGACTGAATTCAAATTGGAGTTGGTCAATCGGACACTGAGCGGCAAACTTATAGAAGTAAGTATAAGCTGGTCAGTGGTACCCGGCTACGAACGCGATTTGTCCAAAGTAATTATTTCAATGATTGATATCACCGACCGCAAACGAGCAGAACGCGAACTCAAAGAACGAAAGCTGTATCTCGAGACTTTGTTGGAGGCGGTTCCAGACGCTATCGTTACCATGAATGCTAACCATCGAGTCATGGAATGGAACTCAGCAGCAGAGAGGTTGTTCCAATACACACAAGAAGAAGCCATCGGCCAAGACCTTGACGATCTGATCACCGTGCCCAGCATACGCGAGGAAGCAGCTGGGTTTACACAAATAGTCATAAGCGGAGGAAGCGTGTCTCCCACAGAGACCATCCGCTATCGCAAGGATGCCTCCCCTGTAAATGTCCTCTTAGCCGCATCTTCTATCATGATGGGAGGTGAGTTACATGGCGTAGTGGGTGTCTATACCGATACAACCAAGCTCAAGCAGGCAGAGGCAGCTTTACAGAAGTTAGCAATCACAGACCCACTTGTAGGCTGTTTCAACCGCCGTCATTTCTTTTCGTTGGCCGAAAGAGAATTAGCCAGAGTTGTGCGCTACAAACATCATCTTTCGATTATCATGGTAGATATTGATCATTTCAAGCAAGTTAATGATACTTATGGGCACAGTGTGGGTGACCAAGTGTTGATCGCAATTGCCAGGCGAATTGAAGATTTGTTGCGAAGCACAGATATATTTGCCCGCTACGGTGGGGAAGAATTTGTCATTCTGCTTCCCGAATCCAGCGCAATCCAGGCCAAACAAACAGCCGAGCGATTGCGAGAAAAAACAGAAGAACCTTTTAGTATCAACGAATTAGAAATTTCCGTGAGCATAAGCTTAGGTGTGTCATGCAGGAGCGGCGAAGACGATATAGGCATAGACGCGCTACTCGATAAAGCAGACCAGGCTTTGTATGCTGCCAAGCGGACTGGCCGCAATCGGGTAATGACCTGGCCCGTTGCCCGATAACTGCGCGTCCCGCGTAAAACTTCCCCTGCGGGGGCGACACGCCTGGGAACGTCGCTGCGCTTGATCTGAGTGATGACTTTACCCACTTATTATCCTATTGAAAAATTGTAATACTTCATCTATACTAATGGAGACGAAAAAACCGGGCAATGATGGGTTATGATAAGTAACCCATACTCCCGGCCATGGCAACGCGATGTGAGCGTGCGGCAAGGTGATAATAGCAATAAACAACCGCTCATGCAAGTGTGGGCGGTTTTTAGCCTAGCATGGTCTCCTAAAGGATTGTTGTCCTCTGCATCAGCCGATGGAACGGTCATGCCGCTTTTTTTGCTGACTTACCCGTGGAATCGCCACCTGGACGGCAAAGACATCAACCGCGATGTAACGCACGGAGAGAGCAATCCCGGCGCGCAGGTGGTGGGGTTGTTGGAGTCCGGGGCG
>Ga0164318_10006784_pt1 | contig 11090 bp, 7 predicted proteins | sample GuaBasSedimGuay9_FD_113734 | JGI IMG/M metagenome (GOLD analysis project Ga0164318, IMG submission 113734) | Subseafloor sediment microbial communities from Guaymas Basin, Gulf of California, Mexico - Guay9, Core 4571-4, 0-3 cm | ecosystem: Environmental > Aquatic > Marine > Hydrothermal vents >...
CAAATCCTTCGGAAAGTACACGAGGATAAGACTGGCAGAAGGGATAACCGCGATAGTCGGACCGAACGGCAGTGGAAAATCGAACGTCGTCGATGCCATAAGGTGGGCTTTTGGTTCGCATTCGCACAAGGATCTCAGAACCCCGAAGAAGGAGGATGTGTTCTTCGCCGGATCTCCAACTTTACCTCCAGCCACGAGAGCCATGGTTGCCCTGACCTTCGAATTGGAGAATGGGGATCTCATGACGATATCACGCGAGATGACGAGGGATGGTAAGAATTTCTACAGGATAAACGGTGAGAATGTTCGTCTCAAGGATGTCATAGACAGGTTTTCCGGAACTGGTGTCGGAAAAGAGTTTTACTCGATAATAGCGCAGGGACAGGTTGAGAGGATCGTCAATTCCTCCGCCGAGGAGCTCAGGATGCTCGTGGAGGAGGCGGCGAACATATCCAAATTCAGGATGAAAAAAAAGGAAACACTGAGGAAGATCGAGGAAACTAGGGTGAATCTGAACAGGGTCGAGGATCTGATGACCGAGTTGGAGAGGGAGATGAGATCACTCTACTTGAAAGCCAAGAGGGCTGAGAAGTATAAAGAATACTCCGAGGAATTGAGAAAACTCAAGAAGAGATACTTCTCGGATAGAATAAATTATCTCAGGCGAAAGCTCCTCGATTACGGCAATTCGATGGATTTGAACAAGAGCAAACTCAAAGAAATTTTCAGGGAGATGGCTGATGTCGAAAACAAACTTTCAAATCTGAGAGAGGAATTCGGTGAGGTGGATAAAGAAATAGAGAGGATGACGAAGATCATCGAGGATTACAGAAGCAGGGAAACTTCTCTCAGGGAGCTGAGGAACAGGTATTCGAGTGAGTTGAAGGAGTTGGAGAGTGCCTATCTGAACAGAACCATGGAGTTGAACTCCCTCGAAAAGTCCATGGAAGATGGTGAGAAGAGAATATCGGAGCTTGAGATGATAGTCTCAAGCATACGTGGAAAGATGGAAAACCTCGAATCGGAACTTGTGAAGTTGAGGAACGAGAGAGATGAGATTTACTCCGCGTATTCCGAGAAGGAAAAGGAAGCGATGAGAATGAGGGAGAGGATGGAGCTTCTATCCAGAAAGAAGATGAAGCTTGAGAATGAAAGATTCAAGCTGGACGAAACGATGAAAGATTTGGAGAGCAGGATGAAGATGGTTGAGGAGCAGTTGAAGGTCAAGATTTCGAGGTATGAGGAACTTGGTAAAGAATTCGATGAATTGATAGAACTGAGCAGGGAGGTCGGGAAAAGGGAGGAGAAACTCAAGGAGAAATCGATGGAATTGAAGTCAAGGATATCGGAGATGAAGGGAATGATGGATTCTTTGAATTCGAAATTCCGTGATCTCATGGATGAAAAGAACAGAAGAATCTCGAAACTCGAGGTTTTGAGGAAGGAATTTGAGGAATACTCCGGATTTTCCGAGAGCGTGCGAAGGATCTTCGAGTGGAAGGAAAATGGTGAGGTTGACGGTGTCATAGATGTCGTGGTCAACATCATGGAGGTGGATGAGAAATATTCGAAATCCATAGATGCCCTTCTCGGTTCGAGATCGAATTACATAGTCGTCGAAAGTGGAGAGGATGCGGTCAACATTCTCGAACTTTTGAAGACGCGAAAAGTTGGTAGAGTGGCTTTTCTCCCACTGGACCTGATGAACGAAGGTGGTGGGAGAAAACGTAAAAATGATGGGATCGATGGGATGACCGGATTCGTGGGTTATGCTAAGGATCTCGTCAAAGTGGAGGAGAAGTTCCAGAAGGTGGTGGATTATCTCTTCGGTGATTCGATCGTGGTGGAGAGGATAGAAGATGCGGTGAGATTGAGGAAGATGGGATACAGGATGAGGATGGTTTCGTTGGATGGGGATCTGCTCGAGAGGGGAGGAGCGATAAGTGGAGGATACTCTGTGAATGGTAATTCCATGCTCGTGAAGAAGAGTGAGATGAGAAGGATGGAGGATGATGTGAAGAAACTCGAGAAGGAAATTGAAGAATTGTTGAATCAAAGGAAAAAACTCGGAAGAAAGTTAGAGAAGTTGAGGGAGGAGAAAGAGAAGATCGATCAGGAGCTGGCAGACTCACTCTTGAAGAACGAATCTGTGAGAAGGACGATGGAGGATCTCAGGAAGAACATGGAGGAGATGAAGAAGGAGATATCGAATCTCACCAAGTTGAAGAAGGATTACGAACTGAAGATGGAAGGTTATCGTGGGAGACTCGAAAGAATCGGAAGGGAAGAAGAGGAGATCGATTCTGAACTCGTGGAACTGGAGAGGAGGGTTCAGCAGTTCGATGACACTCTCAAGGAGAGAAGGAGAATCCTTCAGGAACTGGAAAGCGAGATAATGGAGTTGAACCTCGCATTAGAAAATGAGAAGGAGAAACTGGAAAATTACTTGAGGGAACTTGAGGAATTGAGGAACAATCTGGAAGGATGGAGTATCCGCGTGGAGGATATCAAACATGAAATCGAATCACTGGACAGAAAGATGAATGAAAGAAGAGAATCGATTGAAGAGTTGGATGCGGAGTTGAGGAGTCTCAAGAAGGAGATAGATGATCTGTTTGAGGGGATGAAATTCCGCAGGGAGGGTAAGGAACAGAAGGTAAGGGACATGGAAAAGCTCGAGAAGAGACTGGAGGAGCTGAAGAACGAGGCGGACAATCTGAGGGATACCGTTCACAACATGGAGTTGGAGATGAAGGAGATACAGGCGAAGTATCAGAACATGTACGACGAGGTAATAAAAAGTGGCATAACCCTCGAGGAGTTGGACGACAACTTGATACTCGACGAAACTGAGAGAGATGAACTTTCCACGAGGATAGACGATCTGGAAAGAAAGCTGAGGTTCTTGGGCAACGTCGATCTCGATTCCATAGAGGAATACAGGGAAGTTGAAAGAAGATACGGGGAATTGAGGGAACAGAGGAACGATCTTTTGAAAGCCATAAAATCGCTCAACGAGATAATGGAGAAGACGGAAGAAGAAGCCAAAAGAGTCTTCTTACAAACCTTCGGTAAGGTCTCGGAAAACTTCTCAAAGATGGTGGCGGATCTCTTCGAGGGAGCGATGGGTGAGATGAGGTTGAATTACTCGGATAATCCGTTGGATGGGGGGATAGAGATAATCATAAAGAAGATGGGAAAGAGGGAGGAGAAGTTGAATCTGCTCTCAGGAGGGGAGAAATCTCTCGTTGGATTGGCTCTTCTTTTCTCACTGCTCAATATAAACCCGAGTCCATTTTACATCTTAGACGAAGTCGATGCGGCACTGGACGATTACAACGCGGAAAGGTTGAAGAGGACACTGCTGAATTACTCTAAGAGAACTCAGTTCATAATCGTCACGCACAACAAACTCGTCATGGAAGGAGCCAGCAAATTGTATGGTATAACGATGAGCGATGGAATATCGACCGTGGTGTCGGTGGAGTATGAAAAGTTGAAGGAGAAGACGGAAGTTACCGTCTGAATCAGCATCCAGAATTTTCGAGTGCCTTTCTCAGGTTGTCTTCATTTTCATTCAGGATCTTTCTTGCCCTTTCAGAATCGAAACCACACTTTATCATGAGAACCGCGGTTTTGGGATTCATATTCGCACGTTTCAAATATTCCACGGCGGTTTTTTCATCGACCTCGGTTATGATCTTTATCACCTCAACCGCCCTCTTTATCAATTTTTCGTTTGTTGGGTTGACATCTATCATGAGATTTCCATAAACCTTTCCAAGTTTCACCATGGACACGGTGCTTATCATGTTGAGAACCATCTTTTGGGCTGTTCCCGCCTTCAACCTCGTGGATCCGGTTATGATCTCCGGTCCCGTCAAAATAACTATGGCAACGTCAGATAACTTTTCCATCTCGCTGTTGGGATTGTTGACGATGCAGATGGTCCTCGCACCCAAAGATTTCGCATATCTCATTCCGGAGACAACGTATGGAGTTCTTCCACTCGCGGATATGCCTATCAACAGATCATTTTTGGAGAAATCGTGTTCTTCGAGATCCCGTATCGCCATCTTCTCATCGTCTTCACTCTTTTCAACTGCCCTCCTCAGAGCTTCCAAGCCTCCCGCCAAGATCGGTATGAATTTGTCTTCCGGATAACTGAAAGTCGGGGGAATTTCAACCGCATCCAGAAAACCAATTCTTCCGCTCGTTCCCGCTCCCATGTAGAACACCCTTCCATCGTCCTTCAAAGTCTGAACGACGAGATTCACAGCCTTTTCTACCTCCGTCAGAACCTCTTCAACCGCCGAGACCACCTTTCTATCCTCATCGTTCATGAGTCTCAGGATCTCCATGATGCTCATCCTGTCCAAGTTTTCGGATCTGGGATTCCTCATCTCCGTCATCAGCTCGGATATCTTCATTTTCTCCCTCCTCAACGCTTCATTCCATTCACGAAAGTGTCGAGAAGATCGAGATTTTCATCCAAGCAGACGAGATCGGCCCTATTTCCAACCCTTATCTCACCAACATCATGCAGTCCAAGTTCTCTGGCTGGGTTCGATGTCATGAATTTCAGTGCATCGATCAAAGGTATTCCAACGACCTTCACCAAGTTCTTCAACGCCCTATCAAGTGTCAGGATGCTTCCAGCCAGTGTACCATCTTCGAGTCTCGCGACCCCATCCTTCACCATGACTTTGAGACCACCGAGTTCGTATTCTCCATCTTCCAGATCGGTCGCGCTGATGGAATCCGATATAGCCACGATTCTCTCCGGTCCTTTGAGTCTGTAGATCAGTCTCAACGTCATCGGATGCAGGTGAACGAGATCAGCTATGATTTCACATGTGACTCTGTCATCCAGTAAGACAGCTCCAACGACACCGGGTTCCCTGTGGTTGAATCCTCTCATCCCGTTGAAAACATGGGTTGCATGAGTCGCACCAAAATCCACCATCTTCATGGCTTCATCGAAGGTCGCGTTCGAATGTCCCAAGGAGATCCTCACCCCATTTTTTCTCAGATACCTCATGATCTCTTCAGCTTTCTTTGGTTTCACAGCTTCCGGTGCGAGTGTTATCAGCTTCAGGAAACCCTTGGATCTTTCCACAAACTTCTTCAGCTCCTCTTCATCGATTTTTCTTATGTATTTTGGATTCTGTGCTCCCTTCTTTTCAACGCTCAGATAAGGCCCCTCGAGATGGATTCCCACTATCTTTGCGAATGCACCCTTTTTTTCCTTTGAAATATAACTCACCAATTTGTCCACAACCTCGATTATCTTTTCTCCAATGTGACTGACCGTGGTTGGAAGAAAGGATGTAACGCCATGATCCAGATAGGCTTTCGCCATCGCCTCAAGATCGTCCGTTTTTACACTCATCGTGTCGTAGCCAGCTATTCCATGGGTGTGAAGATCTATGAACCCCGGAACGATCAAAGGATAGTAATACGCCCTTTCCTTGATGTTCGATATCCTTTCCAGAGAAGATATCCTGTGATTTTCGATTCTGATGCCGTGATCAACGAGAATCCTGTGAGGCGTGTACACGAATTTTGCTTTTATCACCATGATTCCACCTCCTTCTGAATCTAAGGTCGAACAACGGGATTAGGATCATAACGATGGACGGAATCACGACGAGTGAATCGCCGAATCTCGTATAAACGGTGATCCTATCGTTCGGCATCACCTCGAAGAGTCCCATCTCGTTCGAATTGAGATCGAGTGTTTTCAGGATCCTTCCATGCGGATCCACCAGACCGGTTATGCCCGTGTTCGCCACTTGGAGGACATATTTGCCATTTTCGACCGCCCTGAAAACAGCTTTCGAGAAATGCTGTGTGAGGGCGGTGGAATACCTGAACCACCCATCGTTCGTTATGATCACGAGAAACTGAGCACCGTTTTTCACGAATTTTCTGCTGACCTGTGGAAAGAAACTTTCAAAGCATATCTGAACGGAAAATTTTCTTTTTCCAAGGTTGAAGACATTGTATCTCTTTCCAGGTGAATAATATCCGAGCAACCTGAGGAACGAAAATCTTCCGAGGATGAAAGGTAGAGGAAGAATCTCGGCAAACGGAGTCAGTTTTATCTTCGCGTAATAATCGAATTCCCCATTTTTCAAAAATATGGCGGAATTGTAATTCTCGTTCTTTCTCACTATGCCACCTATCACGATGGCAGTTTCACATTTTTTAACTTCCTCGATCAGCTTTTCTTTAAGATCACGGTAGAAATTCAAATCGTCGAAAAAAACGGCTTCTGGAAATACGTAGAGATCGGGCAAGTTTCCAAAGCTCGAATACGCACTTTCCATAGAATCGATAACTCGTTCCACCTGTTCGCCCATGCTGGAATTGTATTTATCCTCCTGAGTAAGGTTCATTTGAAATGCTACTATTCTGACCGGATCGGAGAATCGATCCGGTGGGATGAGGTTCGAGACGAACGAACTCACCATGTAGATGAATCCAACCATGGCAAGGGTCTTGATCAATTTTTCACGCGTTTTACCATGTCTTTCCCACATCGAAAAGATCACGGAATTCACAAGAACGATGAGAAAAACCAATCCAAGGGTTCCCGTTATCGAGGCTATCTGTATCAGTCCAACGTTTCTGAACAGTGAATCGGACAACCTCGCACCGGTGAAACTCAGTGTTCCCAATTCCCTCGTGAACTCCATGAAGGTGTAGGATGATGCGACGAAGAAAGGATAGAGAAAAGTTTCCTCGAATCTTCTTCCCTTCATCTTCATCACTTTGTTTCCGACACCCATCAGGATTCCGAAGATCATGTAAGGTGGGGCACCGATAACCGTTGCCGCTAAGATGAAGGCGACGATTCCCCCAAAGGTTCCATACCTGTGTAAAATCCTCGGGATCTCCACGGCCAACGTTGGAAGCTGCCAGAAACATGTGATCATCAGAAGGAGCAATCCATACACATAACTCAGGAGAATGGATTTAAGGATGCCTTTTTCCTGTAGTGCCTTCAAGAGGAAACAGAGGGAGAACCAGATGAAGAACTCACCAACGAATCCCGGCATCGAAATTGCGGTCAAAAATGAGGATATGGAAACAAAAAGTAGATCCAATTTTTTCACCTTCCAAACAGTTCGATCGCCCTTCGTAATTTATGCACAACTTTTTCCTGATCCTCCTCCTTCAGATCCGTGTAGAAAGGTAAGGCGAGAGTTCGTTTCGAAATCGATTCGGTTATCGGTAAGAATCCCTCGGAATAACCGAACTCCTCTCTGTAAAATTTCTGAAGATGTATGGCTGGAAAGTAAGCCCTGGTCTGAATGGATTCGATTTCCTCATTTCCCATGTAATCCATGACCTTATCCCTGTCTATATTTTCATCGAGTTTGAGAACATAAACGAACCAGCTCATCCTGGTCGTTTTCGGTGAAATGAACGGAGTTTCGACACCATCCACATCTCTCAACATCTCGTTGTATCTTCGAGCGACCCTCTCCCTTTTTTCGAGTATCTCATCTATCCTTCTGAGTTGGGAAAGACCGAGGGCGGCGGACATCTCATCCATCCTGTAGTTGTATCCCAATCGAACATGCTCGAGCCATTCGGATTTAACCTTTCTCCCCTGATTCCTCATGCTTCTACAGAGTTCGTCTATCTTACCGTCATTCGTGACGATCACACCTCCCTCACCCGTCGTTATCTGCTTGTTCGGATAGAATGCGAAAGCTCCAGCGACTCCAAAACTTCCCGCTTTTTTACCCTTGTATTCCGCTCCAATCGCTTCACACGAGTCCTCTATCAGTATCAGGTTCTCATCCCTCGACAGTGGCTCGAATTCGTCCCAATCAGCGGGCTGGCCAAATACATCGACCACCAGTATCGCCTTCAGATCCTTCCTTTGAATTGCACACCCGTTCAACCTGTATTCACCCTTCTCTATCCTGTCGATGAGCTCCCTGACCGAGTCTGGGGATAGATTCAACGTTTCAGGATCTATATCTGCGAATATGGGTATTCCACCATCGAAGATTATGCAGTTGGATGAAGCTATGAAACTGAAGGATGTGGTTATGACGACATCTTCTCTTCCAATTCCAACGGATCTAAGGATCAGGTGAAGTGCACTTGTTCCACTGTTCACAGCGATCGCATGTTTCACCCCGGTGAATCCGGCGATGGATCTCTCAAATTCTTCCGTCTTTCTTCCCATACTCAACTGACCACTTTTGAGAACATCGAGAACTTCGGAAATGTCATCCTCACTTATGGATGGACTTGAAAGTGGTATCATTTCAATCCTCCTCTCATCATCTCCCTCACGAGATATGACACACCTTCTTCATCACACGAAGGTACGACCATATCTGCAACTTTCTTCACCTCATCCGGTGAATTCCCCATCGCAACGGATAATCCGGCTATTCTCATCGCATCGATATCGTTGTAATTATCACCAATGAACACCATCTTTTTCGTTGAAATGCCAAGGTGTTTTTCCAAAAATTTCAAAGCTCTTCCCTTTGAAACTTCTGGGCCGAAGATTTCGAAGAATCCCGTATCGCTCAGAAAATTACTCACTATCAGCGAAACTTCCCCGGACAGATTCGCGGAGTTAAGTTTCTCGAGTATTTCCACCCCCATCCATTTCTTCCTGAAGATTCCAACCTCGATGAATTCGATGTTCATCCTTAGAATGTTCTTGGGATCATCGACGAATTCCATGAGCTTTCGTGTCGAATCTACATACTTCATGAACGGATTCTCATCTGAGAATCCGCCGGTGAATCTATCCGGGGAGGTTTTGGAGAAGGTGAAGATGATGGAATCTTTCAGTCCAAACAGTTCGAACAGTTTTTCCACCACGTCACTTCTCAGGATGGACTGCCTCAAAATCCTCCCATCCTTTGATAATATGACCGCACCGTTTTGAAGTATGATCGGAAAACTGGGATTCAATTCGTCCATGAAAGGCTTGAAACTCAAAAAGGAACGACCGGTGCATATGACGACACCGATCCCCGCATCTTCCAGAGTCCTCAAAGCTTCGATGGTTCGATCCGTCATCTCCTTTCTTGAATTCAACAAAGTTCCATCGAGATCGAATACGAAGATTTCGTACATCTTCCAAACCTCCAGTTGGATTCATCAAGGGTATTTTAACATCGAAGGAGTAAAGGATGGAGAAATCGAATTTTTATCGAGGAAGTGGAGAGCGTGGTTGAAATTCTGAATAGAGTTGAATTCCCAGGAGTTCCGATGTTATAATCCTCATCGAGAAAGCGAAGAGAAGGGGGTATAGAGAGATGAAGAAGATTTACCTCGTGCTTTTTGTTTTCATACTCGCTTCAGTTGGCTACTTTGCACAGGCTATGACGGTTTCGGGAGACATAGGTTATTCCGTCGGGTTGAAAACTGGGTTGACACAGGATGGGACCGCGGTTGCGACATCGGTTTCCCTGAGCTTTGTGGAAGGTGGGGTAACGTTCGGGTACGAGGTTGTGGATAATTTGACTGTAGGTGCTAGAATTGGAATAGCCTACGCTCCGATTCAGTCAACGGATATTCAGACCATATATGGAACCAGCACCGCGAACACTTTCATGCCGTTAGATATAATGGTCGTCGCTTCTTACAAATACGCTTTCGATGGTTTTGGAATAGGTGTCAATGCTGGTGGTGGATTGAGCACCCCGGATTTCTTCGGTAATTTTGGATGGATGGTTAGAACCACCCTTGAGGGATTCTACTCATTCAACGATTTTTCACTCTCACTCGGTGCAGGTGTTGAGATGAGAAATTACACCGTTGGAACGGGAAGAAATCTCGATTTCATCGGTTTGCCGATAGTTCTCAGATTCAATTACTCTTTCTGAGAGAATTTGCCAATTTCTCAAGCGAAATTATCAGCATCACACCCAGCAGTATAAAGACCACACATGACAGGAAAGTTTTATCATCCAATTTGAAATTGTCTCCACCAAACTTGAAGGGATTCACCATGTAAAGGGATCCCACTATCAATCCCAAAATGAAGCTTTTGGTACCCATCGGATATTTCTTCATCGCATATTCGATGATCTTCACGAAGGACAAAAGTCCAAGTATCATACCCAGTGAAAATATTGCAAGAAATTTCACATCCATTTCACTTATGGCTGATATGAGGTTGTCATAGGTCCCGAGTATCAGCAGGAGGAGTGAACCACTGAATCCCGGTAAGATCATAGCTCCAATACCGAGGTAGCCTGAGAGGATTATCGTTGGAAATCCGGGATTGGATTGAGCATGCTTCCAGATGGGAAATCCCGGTATCAAAACGAGGAACAAACCAAGAAGGAATGATATCACCTTCACCCGCTTCATCTTCCTGGTGATGTTCGGTATGGCTCCTATTATCAAGCCAAAGAAGAATGAGTAAGTTAGGAACTCGTGATTCTTCAGAAGATAGTCCATCAGGGAAGAGAGGGAGAATATTGATACCACCATTCCGAGGGAAACGATGATCAGAAAGAACAATTTTTTCTTGGAAACCTTGAATCTCATCAAATCCGAAATAGAAGATATTAGTTCTTCGTAGATTCCAGTTATAACAGCCATCGTTCCACCGCTGACACCGGGTATCAAATTTGCCATCCCTATGAAGACTCCGGATATGAAATGGAAAATCCCCCTTTTGATCCCTTCGATGATTATCGATGCCCCTTTCCTTGATGCTTCAACATCAACAAAAATGGCGGAGAGGGAGGGATTCGAACCCTCGGTGGGGAGAACCCCACACTTGCTTAGCAGGCAAGCGCCTTAGGCCGCTCGGCCACCTCTCCGCTTGGGATTATTCTACCACAAAGGTTCGGAGAACCGCAAACCTGAATCGTACTTTTTCTTATCTTCTCCGAGATATGGCTGAGGTTGCGAGATACACCGGTTGTGTCAAGAAATTGCTGTAAAATGCCCTATATCCCACCATAAGCTATTTTCCTCATCCTTTTCCACCGCTGATCTTATCCCCTTGTGTCCATCCGATACTACTAACTCTACCCCTCCAAGTCCTCGTTTCTTTAATTCCTCAAATAGCTCTAACCAAAAATCTTCTC
>Ga0164318_10006786_pt1 | contig 11089 bp, 8 predicted proteins | sample GuaBasSedimGuay9_FD_113734 | JGI IMG/M metagenome (GOLD analysis project Ga0164318, IMG submission 113734) | Subseafloor sediment microbial communities from Guaymas Basin, Gulf of California, Mexico - Guay9, Core 4571-4, 0-3 cm | ecosystem: Environmental > Aquatic > Marine > Hydrothermal vents >...
AATTCCAAAATTAGGAAAAATATCATTTGCATATTTTACAGTTATAGGAAGCTGGATTACACTGTTGGATAGAACTCCTTGGAGGAAAAAAAGATCACTTAATTCAGGACTAATGGAACAGGCCATACATGAAATTGATATTGCAAGATATTTATTAGGAGAAGTTAAACAGGTTTATGCGATAGGAAATAACTATATTTTGTCTGGAATCGATTATGAAGATTCCGCAATCTTCTCACTGAACTTTGAGAATGATGCAGTTGTAGGGATTTCGTGCAGTGTAGGTTCTAGGATAGGGAGAAGGGATGGTATGATAGTTGCTACAAATGGTACAATTTACTTTGACACACGTGAACAATATGTAAAATTTGTCGATAAAGACGGCACTGTTGAAGAGGCAAAAATAGGATTCAGAGAAGACCCTTATCGTAAGGAAATAATAGAGTTTATTGAGCTCTTAAAAGAGAATAAGAAACCAAGAGCAACCATATTGGATGGACTAAAAGCACAAGAAATAGCTGAAGCAGCAACAATTTCTATAATAGAAAAAAAGCCTATCAAACTTCCCCTAAAAATCTAGAAATATATATTGTTCAGCAAGTAATAACCTAGAAAAAGGAGGTACAAGAATCACGACATCATATAGGATATGGAGCTTGGGATAAATTTATCGAAGTTTGCTCAAGAGATGCGTTAATTTTTTAATACAATTTTCAACTTTTTCTGGTGCATCACATTTCAAAATAGTAACCCCTGGTCTGTTACTGCTAGATACTAAAAGTCTATTGAGGAATTTTTCCTCGAAATCAAACGTAATATCTATCTTTAAATCATTTTTATGAGCTTTTAATATAATCCCTTCTTCATCGCTTACATAAACGTCGAAACCTTCATCTTTTAGAAGCTTAGAAATTCGTTCAACCGTCTCTTTTACACTCATTTATATCACCCGTAATAACGTTCTTATTCAAATATATTCTTCAAGCTATATATAAAAATCTTGTAACTCTTTTTGTTACATATACATTAATTCAAGATTAATCTCTATCTTTAAACCAGATAATAATTTGAATAACTTTGATTTCTCTTCGAATACTTTAAGATTTTTGGGATTACCAGATATAATAAGTTTGTCATCTTTTACTTCAGAAGAATAATAACTTCCATAACCACTAAAAACATCACCAAAGGAATCTGCTATACATAAACTAGCTATAACTAATTTTGATTCAAAGGAAAATCTTTCTTGTCCAAATATATTTTCATCGCATCTAACAGGATAAGCTAAGTTATCAATCAAAGCTTTCTCATCAATATTGTTATATGAAAATATTTTACCTATTTTATTAAACAAAACATTAATTTTATTTTTATTTAGTTCATGAAATAAACCACATAAATATCCTATCTCTAAAAAACTGTCTTCGATATTGTATTTTTTCTTTAAAACTTCTAGAAGATCCACAGTTATATTAGCCACAGTTGATAAATGGCCTATCTTTCTGCCCAATTCTTGATAAATAAGTCTTATTATCTCAGTATATCTATGATTACCAAATAATCTAAGATTTCTGTAAAACCATCTAAAGGATAATTGTTGAACGTTAGACTCAGGTCCACCTCCAAGATAGTAGACCTTTTTAAGAGCATTATCTATAGTTAAACCATAATGATAAACTAATAGCATAGCTACTAATGTTCCACTTCTACCAATTCCACCTACACAATGAATCAGTATCTTCGTATCTTCCTCAAGTTTTTTACTTAGTGGTATTAATAAATTATATAATGTTTCTTCAGGTGAAAGAAATGAAAAATCTATTATAGGATAATGCATTATTTCGATAGATTCAGAAAGATTATAGCCAACACATTCATATGTCAAGTTAACAACTAGACCAATCTTCTCTTTATTAATTTTCTCAAGTATGCTTTTGGTTGGGCAAGAAGACCAATAAATTTTTTCAGTAACTCTCCTAAAACGAGCCATAGGAAAATTACCTATCGTTTTATAGATATAGCTAGTGATAAAGGAGTAGGTAGAGGAGAACTTATATACTTACTTCTCTCCATAATCATCTCAGCATATTCCTTCATACTGTATGAATATATTCCTCCATAATTATGAGCAAAAACAATACTTCCTGAAACCAAGTTTGGCTCAAGGAGCTTTAGATATATATGATATTCGTGTTTAGCCGCATCAATGAAAACAATATTGATAGGAAATCTAATCGTTCTGAGTATTTCCTTTGCATCACCTGTCTTTACTATAACATAGTCTGAGAACCCCAACTTTTTCACCGTATCCATAATTATCTTTGACCTTGTTCTATTCTGTTCAATCATAACCATCTGAGAATTATTTAGGTAACCTGAATCTTTTAAAGCCTTAAGAAACCATATACCTGAATAACCACATCCACTGCCAACCTCTACAATATTTAATCCCTTTAATATAACAGCTCGTTCGAAAACAACAGTATACATAATCAATGCCTCTTCTTCAGTGATAGGATAAGCACCATAACGAAAACTATTCTCCCTTATTTTTCTACTCTCACTAATAAACCTCGAAAAATCCATAAGTCATTACCATGATCTTTATCATTCTATATTATCATTTATCCCTCCTTAAATTTTTCAGGCCAATGGTTTGTTAAATTAAGAAATCTATACTATTTTTAAACTGGTTCAATTTAGGCTTCCATTTCTCTGAATATTGTGTCATAGCATTAAAATATTTTATCACTGCGACATGTAAAAATTCTCGTTATGTTAAAGTAACTTATAATAATGTGTTCACATGTATAGAAGGCTGGTAAAATAGGCAAAATTCGAAACGAGGTAGACGATACCAAATGGACTTAATCCAAAGAAAACAGAGAAATTTTAAAATACTGGTTGTTAAGAGAATTCTTTCGGCTTTATCCTCCGGACTTACAAGCAATTATTCATCGATATATATATCTAAATTAGGTGCAGATCCAGTTCAATTAGGTAGCCTTAACAGCATTGGAGGCTTATTATCCTCGCTAACAGCATTACCATTAGGTTGGTTAGCGGATACAAAAAGTGTACGGAAAACATATCTCTTTCTTTTATTACTAGCTACTTTGTCACCTCTCTTCTTTGGATTATCCAATACATGGCAATTAACACTTATCCCTATAGTAATAGGATTTATAAATATGGGATCTCTACAAATGCTGGAATGGGCAATAATAGCTAACAGCATAAAGAGAAAAGAAAGGGCTGCTGGTTTCGGATTATATTTTGCCTCTTCTGGATTAGCTCTTGTCTTAGCTCCTTTAATTGCTGGATTAATTTTAAATACCACAGGGGGTCTACAAGTCAACTCTATCAGAAATCTTTACTTTCTACAATTTGCTATAATGTTTCTCGCATTTATATGGGTTTATTCTAGATTAGAAGATATTAATAGATCCAGAAAGGAGGAACATAACAATTTTATGAAAGATTACAGAGATGTAATGAATTTATCACAAACAAAAAGATGGTTGCTAGTAGAGTTTCTAGGTGCTTTTGCTTTTGGAATAGCACAACCTTTTATAATGCTTTATCTTGCGGAGTTTAAAGGAGCAACAGCTTTAGATCTTGGATTGTTTGGGTCTATACAAAATATTGTTTATACTGCTTCCTCTATACCCATGGGGAAACTAGCTGACCGAATAGGAAGGAAGAAAACAATACTTTTAACCAGGCCACTACTATATATTTATTTTCTAACGATAGCGTTTGCTCCAAATATCTTTTACATTTATATTGCATTCTTTCTAAGAGGTATAGTATCAAGTAGTATGGGCGCCTGGACAAGCCTTAGAATGGAGCTTGTTTACCCGAGACAGAGAGGAAGATGGGGAGCAATTATAAGCACTATAAGAGGTCTTACACGAGCACCTGCACCATTAATAGGAGGTTATCTATGGGCTTTTTATAATCCTGCCTTACCATTTATAGCACTAATAATAATAGATCTATCAATCAGAATGCCTATCCTGTCAACACTTAAAGAATAATTATAACCACATATATTTTTCAAAAGCTTCAGCTATAGCCCTTATGTTCTCTATCGGGGTAGGTGGATGAACCTCAGCTTCTAACATCAGACCACCCTTTTTCCTAGCTAACATATCAACTACATGTTTTATATAGTTCTTTATATCTTCCGGAGTACCATAAGGTATCATTTTTTGTCGATCAATATCTAGCTCAATAGCAACTCCATTATCTATTATTTTTGCAATATTCTCTAAGCCATTTACGCGATCTTGAATGTTAAGAACAGATACTCCAGCATCAATAAGTTGATCAACGATCTCCATTATATGACCATCTGTATGAAGCCTAACAGGTATTCCTTGAGACCTTATCAGTCCAAATATCTTTTTATAGGCTGGAAAGATAAATTCTCTAAAACTCTTTGGGCTAATTGTCATCTTATCCTGTGTACCCAGATCATCACCGAATGAAAAATAATCAATGCCTTTAAACCTTAAAAATCTCTTAACGAGTTCATAGTTATACTCAGTCAATTTTTCTACAAGTAGATAAAACTTGTCAGGCTTCCTAACGACATCAACTAGAAAATTCTTAAAACCCCTAAGATAATAGAGTCTCTGGAAGAAAAAACCATGAGGCATGCCGGCAACAACTAGATTTCCTGACTCCTTGACCCGCTCCATTTTTTCATATATATCTTCCCAAGGAACAATCCCGTTACTTTCAGTAGGAACACCTTCATCAGGATCTGGAAACTCATATTTTTCAAAAGCCTTCCAGTTACTTAACGGATGTTTAACTACCTGGCCTTCATAACCCTTAATAGTATAATGCCATACGCATCCAAAAGCATCACTCCTATACTCATCAATATATATTATTTCTCTCCTCTTATCATATTTTATTGTACCCGGCTTAAAATTACCAAAGAAATCCTTGTATCTTAAAGCAATTTCTTCAAGTTGTTCACGATATATGTTCCATAATGGCCAAAAAACAGAGATATAAGACGGAATATACTCAGGATAATTAAAATTTATTGCTCTCAATACATTTTCTCGTTTTGAAATGGTCTTAGTCCTCATTAATAAAGAAAAACATTACTCTAATATTATAATATTTTGCTATATCTTCCTAAAAATACTTTCTAATAAAGTTTCATATCCGAAAACTATGAAAAATCTAATTTTCCTTCAATCATTCTCATACTTATATTTTAAATAACTTAGACATTTTCTTGATAACAAACAACGTTATATTCTCAATAAATTTTAGAAACAACCAAGCTATAAAGTCTCAAAAATCTATGCTTCACTCTCAAACGAGGCAAAAGGTAGGTCAAACAATTGTTAAAACAATGCATAAGTTTTAAATTATATCAATTATAATTAATGCTATCATTCTTCTTCTGAACCTAAAAAATAAATTATAAAATGGTTTTAGATAAGATCAATGCTCTCGGGATGCTTTTTCAATCTCTCTTTAACAAACTTTATCCATTCAGAATAAGCACCCTTTTCTATGTAAGATCTCCTAACCCATCTAAGAGAAGGTATGCCTCTCTGAGCTAACTCTTTAACAGGATCAACTCTTTTACCAAGGTTTATAAAAAGCCATTTCTCTAATCTATACAAAAGCTCCTTTCCTAAATCTTTATTTTCCTCATATACATTCTTTTCTTCAAACCTATCCTTTCTCAAATTATAAAGAGCAATCCTTGGATAATCCCAAAAACTTTCATCATAAGTCACAACAAGTTTCCAGTCATTCCATAAAATAGTTCTCTGAGCGGTCCAAATAGCCGTATTTGAAAATATATGTTCTCTATGCAAATCAGCATCGCCATTAATCAGAGAAACCATACTTTTACCATCAACAATTTCAGGCGTTTCTAAATCAAGCATTTCTAGAAATGTCGGTACAACATCAATGCTTTGAGTATATGCTTCAATCCTTAAACCTTTCTTTAAACCATTGTGATAAAATATTAATGGAAGTCTTATGACTGGTTCAGAAACATCACCATGATCAAAGAAAATTTTGGGTTTACCAAAAGTCTCCCCATGATCTGACGTCACAACTATCAATGTATCATCGAGAAGAGATAATTCTTCAAGTTTCTCATAAACAGCTTTCACAGAATCATCAACATACTTTATCTCACCATCATATTGCGAAATATACCATTTAAGATCTGTTGCAATATTGTTTTCGCCCAAGATCTTTGACGACTCACGAAGCTGTCTTTCATGAAAATACCAAGTCACATCTTTCTTCAATGGCGCTAAACTCTTATTATTAGGATCAAGGGGATCCTTTCCATCATAAAAAATCCATGAATATTGACTTGGAGGAGAATAGAACATATGTGGATCCCAATAATGTACATACATAAAGAACTTCTCATCCTTATTCGTTTCAAGCCATTTAAAAACATAATAATTAATCTCATCTGCATCAACTTGTTGCAGTCTCTCAGGTTTATGAGCTACGGGATTAAAATATGCATGAAAACCGTTTACAAACCATCCCTTCATCATTTGAAGAGTGCTAACAGCAATAGTTTTCCAGCCTTTTGAACCTAGAAACCTCGGAAACCAAAAGATATTTCTTGATATAGATTGCTGTCTAGGATCATGACTTATCACACCTGTATTAATTCCACGTGTAGCCGATAGCAGTGCTGTATGTCCTGGTTGTGTAGGTACATCACTCCCATAATTTCGCATAAACATAACTCCTTTTCTAGCAAGTGAATCTATAAATGGACTAGTGTTCTTGTTGTATCCATAACATCCAAGGTGATCCGCTCTCAATGTATCTATAAGGAATAGAATAATGTTATTAAAAGTAAATTCTTTCCCCACAAAAACACCTATTAAAAATCTTCTACTCTTTTTAAGATACTAAAAATAATTTTATAAAAATGTTATTTACGTCTAAATCGCGAAAGTCTATGTTGAAGATTCGATAAAGTTTCTAAAGAGAATATTTTAGCGGTTATCACTATTATAATGATCGTAACTATGATCGACGCAAGGATATAAAGCAGTGTTTCTGGAGGAAGACTACTCGAAATAGCCTGTTTAATGAAAACAATGGGTTGTGTTAAAGGAAGTATATAAAGCAGAGGAAGAAAACTACCAAAAGTTGAAAGTTTAGCAAATGCGACCATCATACCTGGTACAAAAACCAACATAGATAATGGACCTACCATGGTACTGGCTATTCTAGTATCACTACTTAATGCACCAATAACTATTCCAATAGCAGCAGTAAAGAATGTTGTTGCTATTAGACTAGCTACAATATATATCATATCTAAAGGAGATATCATTGTTTGGAATGAAAAGCTAACTTGATTTCCTATCTGGACTCTAGGAGAAAATACTGGTTGCATGATAATAAACATGTATAAACCAAAACCGATAATGCTCATAAATGAGCCTATCGCTGCAACAGTGAATGAACCCATTAATTTTGATAACAGTATCTGAGTACGTGTAAGAGGTAATGTCAATAACGTTTCGAGAGTCTTTTCTTCATTTTCAACAGCCATTGATGTAGCTGTCATCTGCATAATTGTTACACTAATTATCATAAGGATAATAGGGATAAGAAAAGACGCTAGAGAAAGAGAAGTTAGAACAGTCATCGAACTACCTAAAAGAACCGTCTTTTTACCAACAATATAATTTGCTTCTTCCTCTATTAATGGTTTAACAATGACATCAGGCTTTATACCAGTACCATTTAAAACATATTCTCGAATAAAATTATTTATCGCGTCAAATATCCTTTGAGTTTTCACCGTCGAACCTATAAAAGTTATTTCTCTTACGACTGTAATCGTAAAAATCCGAACCTTTTGCCTATTGTTTATTTTCTTACTGAAATCTCTCGGAAAAATTACTATGTTTTCAACACTAGGATATTTAGACAAAATATATTCTGTAATTTCTTTTAATTTTTTAGTATCGTTAAGATAAACATTGCTTATATTGGTTTGATAAATAACAATCTTAGATTTTACAGATATATTATTTAGAAAATCAATTAACTTACCAGCAATATCTCCCTCGTCCATGTTTATCACTGCAACATATAGTTTCTCAACAGTAGCTTTTTCAACAGCAGAAATCATGGGAGCATAAACTACCAAACCTATTGCCGGCATCAATACTGCCGATAAAATAAATGGAATCCATATTCTTGGATCCCTTACAAGATCCTTGAATTCTTTTATTATTAATTGACGGGAAAATAATTTCATCTAGCAACACCTCTAACAAGACTAACAAATAATTCTTCTAAATTACTAGCTGAATACTCTTCTAGTAAATCCGTTATTAGACCTTCAACCAAAATCCTTCCTTGATGTATCAATGCTACCTTCTGACAAATATCTTGAACCTCTAACATATTATGACTGGACAAAAGTATAGTAGTTCCGAATTCTCTTGATACATTATTAATAACTCTTCTAACTTCTCTAGCATGAATAACGTCAAGACCAGACGTGGGCTCATCTAAAATAGCAAGTTTAGGCCTAACCATGAGTACACGTGCAACTTGTATACGTCTTTTCATTCCTTTACTATATGTCTTCATTTTATCATATATGCGATTACCTATGTTTGCTATCCTTATACCTATCTCCAAAGCTTCTTCAGCCTCTTCTTTATTAGAGAAATATATTTCAGATACAAGTTTTAAAAATTCATAACCTGTAATATTACGATATGTCCCAGCATCCTCTGGTAGATAAGAAATAATATTTTTAATCTTTTCAGTATCTATAAGGGGATTAAGTCCGAAAACTTTTATAGAGCCAGATGTGGGAGGAATAAGCCCTGCTATAATTCTAAAAGTAGTCGTTTTCCCGGCACCATTTGGCCCAATTAAGCCATAGATATCACCAACATCGACACTAAAAGTAATACCTCTCAAAGCTATAGTAGCACCAAAATTCTTTGTTAAATTGTTGATTTCCACAGCTTTCATTAAAAACCCTCTTAGATAAAAGACATTCATTCAAATATATTTTAAGTATTTGTAAGTTGTATAATTAATAATGTTCTAATTTTTTATACATAAAAAGGCTTATCTACATAATATCTACATATTTTACTGGACAAAAATGAGAAAGATATTTTCAATTATCCTAATACTGATCTTTTTAACTAGCATCAGTATAATATACCTAATGAGAAATATGAAAAAATCTGATAATAAAAAAGATACACAAATCCCTTACGTTCATCCTAAAAGCACATTTATATATGAATCTAAGAAAATCGATATCAAAAACATTAGATCTCCACAATACAGATTACCCTTAAATTTATCCATTATTCAAAACATAGATAAAATTTATGTCTCACAAAAAGCTAAGGAAATGTTATCTAAAAATGGTTTCGTAGTAGTTAATTCAAAAGTCAAGGATATAGCTGAATTTTATAAAGATGCAAAAGATGAGGGAATTCCATTGTTTGTTACAAGTGACACTTTATTGTTTGTATACCATACATTTTTTGACGCTATACTCATAGAACTTGAGACAAATTATTTTTATTCAATGCTTGAAAAATTATTAATAAACCTTTTGTCAAAAGCTGAAGAAACTTATAATATTCTACCAGAGAATACTCTAGCAAAAGAAGCTACAAAACTCGACTTAGCTTACATTGCAGTCGCACTTAAATTACTAGATTCAGAAACTTCTATACCGTCACATGTTAATAAACTTGTAACAAAGGAATTAAACTTAATTTTAAAAGCTAGCAATCCAATGGCGCTCAGTCCTATATTTAAATATAAAGAAGATTACACTCAGTATAAGCCTAGAGGACATTATACATTAAATGAAAAATTAAAGAAATATTTCAGAACCATGATGTGGCTCGGTAGAATGCGTTTTGAAGCTATAAATCAAGAAAAACCGGAGCTAGCAGAGATACAAACTGGTCAGGCGTTGATATTAACCTATCTTTTATATACTACGAAAATTGGAAATAGTTCAGCATTTAGTCTTTGGGAGAAAATTTATCTACCAGTTTCCTTTATTATAGGAAAATCAGATGACTTAACCTTCTATGATTATATGGTCTTAATGAAGAAAATCTTCGGTAAGTTTCAGCCACACGATATAGATGATAGAGACAAATTAACCAGATTTATGGAAGAAATAATTAAACTTAACAAAAACAAAATATTATCGTCACCTATATTTCCTAGAGAAAAGGAGAAAGTTATTGGATTAAGATTCATGGGACAACGGTTCATTTTAGACGGATATATCCATCAACGATTATGTTATCCAAACCTACCAGACCGTTTTAAAGTTAGTGGTCTAGACATAATGGCAGCATTGGGCTCAGATAAAGCTTTTACATACCTTGAACCACAATTTAAAAAATATAGCGGTTTTAAAAAAGAATTGATAAAAATTAAACAGGAAGTAGATTGTATTAACGAAACAGAATGGAAATCAACGCTTTACATGAGTTGGTTGTATAGCATCAAGAGCTTATTCATAAAATATAACGAAGGATATCCAATATTTATGCAGACGGATGCATGGCTTGATAAAAATCTTAATACAGCGTTATCTAGTTGGGCACAATTAAGACATGATACTATACTTTATGCTAAACAACCATATACTGGATTAACTGCAGTGCCGCCACAGGCAAGTGACGCTGGTTTCGTTGAACCTAATCCAATTCTATACCATAGATTGAAAAACCTTGTTGATGCAACTTATAACGGACTTTTAAAATTAGGACTGATCAATGATAAAATTAGCCAAAAATTAGAACATTTTTCGTACGTACTCGATAAACTTATTGCTATCTCGCTTAAAGAGTTACATGGAGAAAATTTAAACGAAGAAGAATATAACTTCATAAAAAATTTCGGTTATACACTTGAATACCTAATCACCTTTAATGAAACAAAAATAAAAGATCCTAGGATTATTGTAGATATATATACTGATCCAAATTCTATGTCAGTGTTAGAAGTAGGAACAGGCTACTTTGATAAAATATTAGTCGCCTATAAA
>Ga0164318_10006787_pt1 | contig 11089 bp, 11 predicted proteins | sample GuaBasSedimGuay9_FD_113734 | JGI IMG/M metagenome (GOLD analysis project Ga0164318, IMG submission 113734) | Subseafloor sediment microbial communities from Guaymas Basin, Gulf of California, Mexico - Guay9, Core 4571-4, 0-3 cm | ecosystem: Environmental > Aquatic > Marine > Hydrothermal vents...
AATAACAAATGCAAAAATATTAGTCGTCATAATAAAACTTTGTTCGGCCTTTATGCTTAAGTTTCGCTATTTTTTTTAATGTCCAAAAAATACAAAAAATTTTTATGCTCGTAGAGGAAACCCCCTGTGGCTGCCCAGCATTGTGCAATCCATCGGACAGGCAAAAGGGCCTGCCCCTGCTATTTTGTGCCAATATACATCACAGCTTCAGGTGATGCATACTTGGTTAAGTTATTTCATCCCCGTTTCTAGGCATAGTCTAATGGGATTGAGCGTCAGCGAAATTCCAGTCACGGTTCATGCCGCGCTTATCCGGCCATGATCGGTACCGCTGCTAAAAACGTGGTATGTCAAGATCATCGTTCTTAGTTCAAGCAGCACAGAACGCTATTTAGTCTATCCAGTCCGACGCATCTGCCTGAATTTTTCCCGATGGATAACACAGCCGATTAAATAACCGGCATACTATCCTGCTAAACCGATCAACCGGATGGCTGTCTTTCTTGCCCAGTTATCTATTTTCAGAATATCATACAAGCTTGGGTTTTCAACGACCAAATGCCTATCCATTATGTTTTTGATAACCTCCGGTATGCTGATAAATGAGATACGATTCTTTAAAAATGCACCGACAGCTATTTCATTTGCGGCATTCAAAACCGCAGGAAGCGTTCCCCCGGCTTTACAGGCTCGCATTGCAAGGGCAAGACAGGGAAACCTTTCTAAATCTGGTTTTTCAAATGACAATGTCCCTATTTCTGTAAAGTCCGGCATCTGCTGCTTTAAAGGAAGACGTTCAGGATATGCCAACGAATATGCTATGGCTGCTTTCATATCGGGAATTCCAAGTTGCGCGATAACAGATCCATCTTTATAACGAACCATTGAATGAACCACGCTTTGTGGATGGATGACGACTTCTATCATATCCAGGGAAACATCGAACAGATATTTTGCTTCTATTACCTCAAGTCCTTTGTTCATCATTGTTGCCGAATCTATACTTATTTTTCTGCCCATCTTCCATGTGGGATGATTCAAAGCCTCTTCAGGTTTTATATCGGCAAATTCTTCCCTGGACTTTTGTCGAAAAGGACCACCGGATGCCGTAAGGAGTATTTTATCCAGGTCATCTTTGCGGTGGCCTGCAAGACATTGAAAAATCGCACTATGTTCACTGTCAATGGGAAGTATTTTTACTCCTTTTTCAGAGGCTTTTTGCATGACAATTTCACCGGCCATCACAAGTGTCTCCTTGTTCGCCAGGGCGATACTTTTGCCTGCCTCTATTGCAGCCAGCGTCGGCATCAAACCTGCAGCGCCGACCACAGCAACGACCACCATATTTACCAAAGCATGTATGGCAGCAGTTCGATACCCCTTTTCTCCATACAGTATTTTTACATAATCCTTTCCGGAAATGATTTTTTTCAAGGCTAATGCTCGCCCTTCGTCAAAAACAACGGCAATTTCCGGATGAAACCGGTTAATCTGATTGGCCAACAGCTCAATATTGTCTGCTGCCGCAAGAATTTTAACAGCAAACCTGTCAGGAAACATTTCTGCTATTTTAAGTACATTGCGACCGATGGACCCTGTTGACCCAAGTATGGAAAGATGTTTCATGCTAAGTTTGATATGGCCTGATATTTCTTTACCCGTAAGATTTGTAACTTCTCAAAAAATTCGGGCAGCGATGGAAAAATCCCCCTTTTTCAAAGGGGAAAGCAGACAGATATCCGAACTTATTAAGTTACTAAGATTTTAGCAAAAATTGGAGTTGCAGCCGTTTGACAACTCTGCGATCAAAAAAACAATCACGGCCCGAGTATATATTCCTTGAAAAAATACGCCAAGGGTGCTGCAAAGAGCAGAGCATCTATACGATCCAGGATTCCGCCGTGCCCGGGCAATATTCCTCCAGAATCCTTTACCTTTGCTGTCCGTTTAAGTTCGGATTCAAACAGATCACCAGCCTGCCCTGCGACCCCTATTAAAGCAAAAAAGAACAAGCTCTCCAGCCAGGGAAGTGAAGGCAGAAAAAAAAATTTGAACAATGAGCCGGTCAAAAGATTTGCCGCTAAACCTCCAATAGACCCTTCAACGGTTTTTCCGGGGCTTACAGCCGGGCAGAGCTTATGACGTCCCAAAGAGATGCCTGTATAATATGCTCCAACATCACCTGCAAAAACAATACATAACAAGAAAAATATCCAGTCAACTCCGCTTTCGACATTCCTTATCATGACCAGACAGGAAAGAAAAAGAGGGATATATAAAATGCCTATTATCTGTTTTATTACGATTTCCAATACAAAAGGATCATGCTTGTACTGAAAAACAGAGATAAAAGCAGAAATAATAAAGTTAAATATTAAAATGCCTAAAACAACTTCATAATAATTGCTGTACACAGCCCAAACAATAAAGCTTCCGGTAAAAAACCCGAAAAAGGGTATGATTTTTAGTTTAACTGGCATTTTGTGATCAAACTGTATCCGGAAATATTCCCATAAAGCAATTATAGCGACGACACTGATAAATACGGCAAACAGGAAGGAACCCCCTTTGTATAGAAGCAAAACAAGAAAAGGAAGAGCGACAATAGATGTGATCCATCGTTTTAAATGCATATAACCATATTTACAGGAGTCAAGATTTAATAGACCGGCTAAGGTAAGGGTGGTATAATGGGTAAAAAATGACGTGCAACTGAAAATCTTCCGGGATGGCCGTGTGAAAACAATTTATTAATTCGGGCCCCTAAACTTTACCGAATCGACGTTCCCTGTTTTGATACTCTTTTATAATACTGATAAATTCATCTTCGCCAAAATCCGGCCATAGAGTATCCGTTATAAAAATTTCCGAATATGCTATCTGCCACAAAAGAAAATTGCTGATCCGCATCTCTCCGCTGGTTCGTATTAACAGATCCGGATCGGGCATCCCCCTGGTGTACAGATGTTCAGATACAAGCTCGGCTGTTATTGAATCATAATTTATTATTCCTTCTTTGGCTTTTATTGCAATATCTCGAACCATTTTAACAATTTCCGCCCGCCCCCCATAGCTTAATGCAAGGTTTAAGAGCATGCCATCATTACTTTTTGTCAGATCTTTTGTCTCTTTAACTGATATTTTAACATCTTCCGGCAGTTTTTCTATCTGCCCAATGACATTGAAGCGGATATTTTTATTCATAAGTTCATAGATTTCTGATCTGAGAAATTTTTTAAGGAGAGCCATAAGGGCGGTGATTTCATGTTTAGGACGCTGCCAGTTCTCAGTAGAAAAAGCAAAAAGCGTAAGTATGGGAATTCCGATTTCACGGCAGTTTCGTACAACAGTGCGGACTGCTTCGGCTCCCTTTTCATGACCTTTAATACGGCTTAAAAAACGTTTTTTCGCCCACCTGCCATTTCCATCCATAATAATGGCAATATGAACGGGGAGCAGCGAAGTATCGATATCTGTGCGCCTTATAGAAAAGTCACTAAAATTCAAGGATTTCTTTCTCTTTTTCTTTATAGATTTTATCCATGGAATTTATATAATCATCGGTTATTTTCTGTATCCGGGCCTGAGCCTTGAAAAAATCATCTTCCGAAATATCACCATCTTTTTTTAAATTTTTTAACAGTTCGTTTGAGTCACGTCTGATATTTCGCACTGCAACTTTGTATTCTTCACATGTTTTGTTTACAATCTTAACCAGCTCTTTACGTCTTTCTTCCGTCAGAGGAGGGATGGAAATACGTATAACCTTACCGTCATTTGATGGAGTCAGACCGAGATCGGATTTTAATATTGCTTTTTCAATATCTTTTATTATTGAAACATCCCATGGCTGTATCATAATAAGCCGGCTCTCCGGAATTGAAATAGATGCCGTCTGATTAAGGGGTGTCAAGGTGCCGTAATAATCAATTTTTATACCATCTAAAAGATTCTGCGAAGCACGCCCCGTTCGGATCCTCTTTAATTCATAATTAAGAGCATTAACTGACTTGTCCATCCTTTCCCTGGTTTCCTGGTATGTCGATTCAATCATTGTATTTGCCTTTCAATTACCTGAATTAAGCGCTTAACCTTTAGCGGCTAACTATTAGTGGTTCATCACGGATTAGTGTGGTAATCCATAATGAACAGCTAATCGCTAATACCTGATGGCATAAGTTCAATTAGTGTATGTTTGATAAATAGAATCTCCGCAATAATCCGCTATGATCCCTATTAGTTTAATGATTACAAGATGTTTTGCCATTACAAATTCTCACCCCTTGGGTGTTGTTTCTATTTAACGTAATATTTTGATTTTTCAAAGCTAAACGCTAATGGCTGATCGCTTAATTCAGGAATTACTTATCATAGTACCGGTTTCTTCCCCACAAACAACTTTTTTGATATTTTCTTTTGTCTTAAGATTAAAAACGACAAGGGGAAGCCGATTATCCATCGCAAGTGAAATCGCAGTCATATCCATTACTTTTAGCTGTTTTTCAAGAACCTCCATATAAGTCACTTTTTTTATAAATTCAGCATCGCGATTCAAAACCGGATCTGAATCGTAAAGACCGTTAACTTTAGTCGCTTTTAATATAACTTCGGCATGAATCTCCTGAGCCCTTAAAACTGCCGCAGTATCAGTTGTGAAATAGGGACTTCCCGTACCGGCGGCAAATATTACCAGCCGGCCTTTCTCAAGATGGCGGACAGCTTTTCGGATAATGCAAGGCTCTGCTATTTCATGCATCGCTATGGCTGTTTGCAGTCGCACCTGAATACCCTTTTTTTCCAGAACATCCTGAAGCGCAAGGCTGTTAATCACTGTGGCCAACATTCCCATCTGATCGGCAGAGGCTCTATCCATTCCGTAGGAACCGGCAGCAACTCCCCTGAATATGTTGCCGCCCCCGACGACAATAGCGATCTGAATACCGAGATCAAATATAGAATAGACCTCATCTGCTACATACTGTAAAACATCAGGGCTTATTCCAAAACCCTGATCCCCCATAAGAGCTTCACCGCTTAACTTTAACAGAATCCTTTTGAATCGGGGAGTTTCCAAAACATTAACCCTCTCCTATCTGAAATCGTGCAAACCGTTTTATAGTTATGCTTTCACCAATCTTTCCAATCATATCATTCAATAAATCAGAAATAGTCATACTGGTATCACGGACATACAACTGATTCATCAGACAGTTATCCTTAAAAAATTTATTCAGCTTTCCCTCGGCTATCTTATCAATCATCTGTTCGGGTTTTCCCATTTCCCGAGCTTGTTCACGATAAATATCCTTTTCCCTGTTAACAATCTCTTCCGGAATATCTGAAGGATTAATTCCCAAAGGATTGACAGCAGCAATATGCATCGCAATATTTTTTGCAAATTTCTTGAAGTCATCTGTTTTTGCAACAAAATCGGTTTCGCAGTCCACTTCAACCAAAACACCGATCTTTCCGCCCATGTGGATATATGTCTCTACAATTCCTTCAGAACTAGTCTTCCCGGCTCTTTTTGCAGCAGTGGCCAGTCCTTTCTTTCTTAAAAAATCAACCGCCTTATCCATGTCGCCATTACATCTGGAAAGGGCTTCTTTACAATCCATTATTCCCCCTCCGGTCTTTCCACGGAGCTCTTTTACCATTTCTGCATTAATCTCTGCCATTTCAATTCTCCTGGTTTTCATTTTCAGAATCTTCAAACTTTTCAATCAAAACTGCGGGCTCCTCTCCTGATTAATTCCACGACAGGACCTTCCGAACCGTTTGCAATAATCTTCCTTTCGCCAGGTTTCAACTTTTCACTCTCCTCTGTCCCAACAAAATCTTCTTCAGCTTCAGCTTCTTTATCCGCTTCCGCCTGACGTTTTTCAGCCAGCCGCCGTCTTCCTTCAATACAGGCATCGGCAATCCTGGACGTAATCAGACGTATTGCGCGTATGGCATCATCATTACCCGGAATAATATAATCAATATCATCGGGATCGCAATTCGTGTCTACAATAGCCACAATCGGTATATTAAGACGTCTGCATTCCCTGACGGCTATTGCTTCATTTTTGGGATCAACGATAAAAACAGCTCCGGGAAGATCTTTCATGGTACGTATGCCGCCAAGTATATTGTCGAGTTTCATACGTTCCTTTCCAAGTTTCAGCCTTTCTTTTTTGATATAAAGATTAATCGACCCGTCATTTTCTATTGTGTTCAAATGGTTAAGTCGTTCTATACTCTGTCTTATCGTCTGAAAATTGGTCAGCATCCCGCCTAACCATCTGTTATGAACGTAAAACATTTCACTTCGGTTCGCCTCTTCATATATTGAGTCCCGAGCCTGTTTTTTTGTACCTACAAAAAGAATTGACTGCCCGTTCGATACGGTATCAAGAACAAAATCGTATACTGTTTTGAACATGCGAACGGTTTTTTGAAGATCAATAATATAAATACCGTTTCTTGCACCAAAAATATATGGTTTCATCTTTGGATTCCACCGTTTTGTTTGATGCCCAAAATGAACTCCCGCTTCAAGAAGTTCTCTCATTGTGATATAAGCCATTTTTTCCTCCCAATCGGTTTTTTCCACCGCCTCCTTCAACCCTGCTTCCAGCTTTCAATGAAAAGCACCAGGAAACAGGTCAAAAGACGTGTGAGATAATATAATTCTGAATTAAGCGATCAGCTGTCAGCCTCTTCCCTGATCTTGCAGAAAACTTCTCATTCTAAGACAGAATCCTTAGTATAAAAACCGTTTTTTGTATCAAATTAAATAGATGCCCGCAACTATTTTTTCCATAAATCAACAGACTCATAAATCCACGGCATACTCCAGATCACCGCTAAAAGTAAAATCTCCTTCATCCCTTTTTCATTCGGCTTTTTTCATCTGAACAATCCGGTCAAGGCCACTGTAATCCTTTGTAAAAATTATCTGATAATAACGACCACAGCTTTGAATAATTTTACGGATATTTTCTTTCTGGTCATAACCGATTTCGAGCAGCAGGCTTCCATCTTTCTCAAGATAATTATGTGCACAGTAAATAATATCTCTTATACAGCCAAGTCCGTCCCTACCCCCGTCCAATGCTATTTTAGGCTCATATCTATAAATTTCAGCCTGCAGTCCGCCTATGGTCTGAGTGGGAATATATGGGGGGTTTGATATGATCATATCAAAAGGATGAATATCTTTTTTTATAGGGGCAAACCAACTGCCGGAAAGAAAATAGATCGCCTTCTCAAGATTATGGCGTCTTGCATTTTTCTTAGCCAATTTTATCGCGTTTATTGAACAGTCGGATGCAAAAAAAAGATGCTTTGGCCGCTGTGATGCAAGGGCAAGAATAACAGCACCGGATCCTGTGCCTAATTCCAATATCCGCTTTGGAGCTGAAGAAAAATCAGGCAGAAGAGAAAGAGCCGCTTCTGCCAGATGTTCAGTTTCAGGACGAGGAATAAGAACATCCTTTGTGACTTTGAGTTCCATGGACCAGAATTCCTTTTTACCCACAATGTAAGCAACAGGCTCCCTGCGAATCCTTCTTATTATTAATTTTTTAAAAAGATATAATTCTCTCTCGGAAAGAGGCTGATCGTATTGTAAATACAGATCTATCCGCTTCAGTTTCAAGGCATGTGCCAAAAGTATTTCAGCTGTAGCCCGTGGATTATCTATATTGTAAGATTTAAAATAAGAAGTTGTCCACGAAAGGATTTTAAAGATGGTCCATTGGAATTTTTTAGCTGCCGGCTGCAACTTTGACTGATTCAGCATTCTGCAGTGCCTGACTCTGATAAAATGTTGCAAGCTCGTCAATTATTTCGTCAAGCTCTCCTTGCAATATACTATCCAATTTGTAAAGGGTAAGCCCTATCCTGTGATCGGTAACCCTCATTTGAGGGAAATTATATGTTCTGATTCTTTCACTCCTGTCGCCGCTCCCTATCTGATTCTTCCGTTCTTCCGACCTCTTTTCCGTCTGCTCTTTTTCCATTGCATCAAGCAAACGCGCGCGTAAAACCTTCATCGCCTTGTTCTTGTTTTTCAACTGGGATTTTTCATCCTGGCAGGTAACAACAAGACCTGTGGGAAGGTGAGTAATCCGTACCGCTGAATCGGTTGTATTTACAGATTGTCCCCCCGGACCGGTTGAACGATATACATCGACCTTAATTTCATTAGGATCGACATGAACTTCGACATCTTCCGCTTCAGGTAATACGGCTACGGTGACAGCGGAGGTATGAATTCTACCCTGTGTTTCAGTAGTCGGAACACGCTGAACACGGTGCGTACCGCTTTCATACTTAAAACGGCTGTAAGCCGACTTTCCATAAAACATGGCAATCACTTCTTTTAAACCACCGACACCGGTTGGGTGATGGTTCATAATTTCCACTTTCCACTTCATTTTTTCAGCATATCTGCAGTACATCTTAAAAAGATCGCTGACAAAGAGAGCGGCCTCTTCACCTCCTGTACCCGCCCGTATTTCAATTATTATATTCTTATTATCATTAGGGTCTTTTGGTACAAGAAGCTTTCTGAGTTCATTTTCAATTTTATCCTTTTCAAGATTAAGTATATTGACTTCGCTGTCAGCCAGCTCCTTTATTTCAGGATCATCATCTTTCAAAAGCTCATAGGTATCATCAAGTTCTTTATGAATTTTCTTATAATTTCTGAAAACTGCTACAATCTCGTTTATCTCGGAGTGCTCCCGCATATATTTTCCGTATATTTCACGGTCCCTAACAATCCTGGGATCGCTCAAAAGCTTTTCCAGCTCACAAAAACGTTCTTCCACTCCCTTTAACTTGTCAAACATTGGTTAACTTTATCCTTATGAGTCTTTATTTTGAAACTTCTCATATTTTCTGCGGAAACGTTCGATTCGACCGGCAGTATCAATGAGCTTCTGTTTCCCTGTAAAAAAAGGATGACATTTTGAACAGATTTCAACACGGATATCCTGTTTTGTTGAACCGACTTCTTCAATATTACCACATGCACATTTAATCGTTGTTTGAAAATATTCTGGATGGATATCTTTCTTCATTGTCTTATTTAAATCTCCTCTAACTATATTTTACGCTCTTTATTTTTCTGCTGTTAAAATTTCCGTATTCCCTGCCTGCACCGCAAAGTCTCATTATGTATTCATGGAATCTAAAAATTGTTTATTATCTTTTGTGCCGCGCATTTTATCAAGTAAAAATCCAATACTGTCAATTGAATTTAACTGAGATAAAAGCTTTCGTAAAATCCAGACACGGTTCAAAGTATCTGCCGACAAAAGAAGCTCCTCCTTGCGAGTACCTGATTTATTAATATCTATTGCGGGAAAAAGACGTTTATCGGAAAGCTTTCGGTCTAAATGAATTTCCATATTGCCTGTGCCCTTGAATTCTTCAAATATTACTTCGTCCATTCGGCTTCCGGTATCAATTAAAGCAGTTGCAATAATGGTAAGGCTTCCTCCCTCTTCTATATTCCTTGCTGCCCCGAAAAAACGTTTTGGCCGCTGAAGAGCATTTGAATCCACACCGCCCGAAAGAATTTTTCCACTTGGAGGAATAACGGAATTGTAAGCACGTGCAAGCCTGGTTATGCTATCCAAAAGAATAATGACATTTTTTTTATGTTCTACCAATCTTTTAGCTTTGTCAAGAACCATTTCAGCTACCTGAACATGTCTTTCAGCGGGTTCATCAAAGGTAGAACTTATAACTTCAGCTTTGACAGAACGTTGCATGTCGGTAACCTCTTCCGGTCTCTCATCAATAAGAAGTACAAATAAAACAACATCTTTATGATTTGCAACAATGCTGTTGGCAATAGACTGCAGAAGCATTGTTTTCCCGGTCCTCGGGGCTGAAACGATCAGACCTCTTTGACCAAAACCGATTGGTGTCATAAGGTCCATAATACGCATGGAATAATTTTCAGGATAGGATTCGAGTTCAATCTTGGTTTTGGGATAAAGCGGTGTCAAATTATCAAATAATATTTTGTCTCTCGAAGTTTCCGGATCTTCATAGTTAATAGCCTCAACTTTTAACAAGGCAAAATATCTTTCCGTTTCTTTTGGCTGCCGAATTTGTCCGGATATTGTATCCCCTGTTCTTAAATTAAACCGCCGTATCTGGGAAGGTGACACGTAAATATCATCCGGCCCAGGCAAATAGTTGTAATCAGGTGCTCTTAAGAAACCAAACCCGTCCGGCAATATTTCCAGTGTGCCTTCTCCGAATATCAGGCCGTTTTTCTCAATTTGCGCTTGAAGCAGTGCAAACATAAGCTCCTGCTTTCTCATTCCGGCAGCTCCTTCAATCCTGAAATTTTTGGCCATCTTGGTTAGTTCGTTTATCTTCTTATATTTAAGTTCAGCTATATTCATCAAAACTTTCTCCAGTTACTTGGGAACAAGGACGCAATAGATTCCACATATAGCACACCTCATGAAACCATTGCAAAACAGCCATTTTCCGCCCGATTTACGCACCTGCCTATGCGTTATTACCTACACAAAACCGGTCCAGGCTCAAATTTTAAACGAAGCGTTACTTAGTGCCCATCCGTAAATGACTATTTTGCCCGATATCTGCGCTGCGCTGAAATTTTAATCCTCAAAATACGGGGGTTGTATTCCTTCGGTTAAAATTTTAGCGCGCCTTGATCGTAAGTAAATTAGCCTATTTATGGACGGACACTGCTTAGCGCTATCCTAAAAATACGGCAATGTATTTCTGCAGTTAAAACTTTATTCTGCATTGACCTTTCAAAAAAATTTCTCGTTTCGGTCAACATTAATGAAAGCTTTTATAATTCTGGTTAGATTTGTTCGACCCGGAACCGTAAAACCAAAAAGATAGTCAAGCTGTTTCGAGGATTTTGTCTGTTTAAAGCAAAAACAGAAGGATCAGTAAAAATGATATGGTCAGGAGTCAGCAATGGAAATTATTGCTTTTTCCCCAAGCCTTTTAAATCTTTCAGGGAGGGTTCCCTGCGTTGTAAAATATACTAAATATACAACCTAAATCCTGCAAGCGCCGGGTTTGCCGAAGACCTGCC
>Ga0164318_10006788_pt1 | contig 11088 bp, 6 predicted proteins | sample GuaBasSedimGuay9_FD_113734 | JGI IMG/M metagenome (GOLD analysis project Ga0164318, IMG submission 113734) | Subseafloor sediment microbial communities from Guaymas Basin, Gulf of California, Mexico - Guay9, Core 4571-4, 0-3 cm | ecosystem: Environmental > Aquatic > Marine > Hydrothermal vents >...
TGGAGCTATAGGGCATTTAGACCATGCAGACCATGGAGCTATAGGGCATTTAGACCATGCAGACCATGGAGCTATAGGGCATTTAGACCATGCAGACCATGGAGCTATAGGGCATTTAGACCACGCTGATAATATTGATCATATAGATCACTATAATTTAGATAAAGAATATTTTTCTGATTCAGGTCATATCGATACTTCTGGAGAAGGTAATATTAAAGATATAACGCCAGCCCCTTTTATGTTATTATTTTCAGAATTTTTACTAGTTTTTGGGTTATCGGGAATTCTTTATTATTATTTGATAGGCGAGTTGTTCAGGTGGGTAATCTTTATTCTTACACCAATAACGAGCGTTGTTTTAACAAAAATGGTTTCGAAAATATGGAAAATGATAGCTAAGAATAGGAGATATGAATTAGCTTCGAGAGGAAATATAATTGGGAGGATTGGAGAAGTCGTATTAGATGTAGATGAAGCAGGTGGAGTTATAAAAATTAAAGATAACACTCCAATGGGTTTTGAGAAAATGCATTCAAAACCATTGAATCCGAAGAAGAAATTCTCGGTAGGGCAATTAGTATATATTTGTGGTATAAAAGGTGATTATGTACTAGTAGATGATGAGATAAAACCAAAAGAAGAAAAAATAAAGTTTTGTCCAAATTGTGGTGCATCAATAGAGAAAGAGGACGAAGAATATTGCGAATATTGTGGAGAGAAATTACGATAATATTCCTGGTTATTTTACTATAAAAATAATAAAAATAAATAGATAATAAAATCTGTATTGATTTAAAAGATAATTTTCAGTTAACAATTCAGTTAAAATTTTAACTTTCAATAATCTTATTGTAAGGGTAGTAATTTTAATCTTACAAAATGTATTAAGTAGATATTAAATTAAAATGAGAGGATATTTTATTACAAATTAAAAAAAGAAAAATAAAGAAAAATTTGGACTAAAAATATTATTCAAAATAAAAAAAAGAATGATAGTGAAGAAAAGAATGAAGATAGAGAAAAATCGCAAGATATATAATGCAATTAAAGAGTATAACGGAATAAAATATACTGGAATGCAAGTTGGGGGAAAACACAATTGGATATATAATAATGGAAGTTGGAATGAAATAAAAATAGCACCTGATGAATGGCGGTTTGAATTTTCAAGTATAAAAAGCCGGAGAAACCCTGCACCAGCGAACTCTGGAGCAATGCCTAATACAACATTTCATTGGTTAATAGTAGCAGAGCAGAAAGCAATTAAATTAGATGACAATAACTATGATACTTTAATGAAAGGTTCCAAATTTAAAATTGGACATAAATTACCGAATTGGAAAAAATTCAATTATGGGTATAAAAACGTAGCATATGAAGATATAATGATTAATTTTTTTGAGCGAATTATAAAACAATTGAAGGAAAAAAAGCAGAAGCGAGAAATAACTAATTTTTTAAGTGTTTATTAATTTTAGTTTCTTTTTTTGAATTATAATTGTAAAAAAGGTTTGAAAATGATAAGACAAAATATTCTTTGTAAATCAAAAATTTTTGTAAATTAATTAAGAAAATAATGTCGTTTTGGAATATTGAGTTTGAAATTTATATAAGTTTAAATAGGTGGGTAAATTTAATTAAATTGGTGATAAATAATAGTTAAAAATAATAAATGTAAGAAGAATAGATTAAGAATAAATTATGGCTTAAATGATAATAGCATAGAATGTCTGCAAAAAGATATTAGTGAGGTATTGGGAAAATTAAAAGAATATTTAATGAGTTGGCATGTAATAAGAAATAGAAGTATTTATGGTGTTTATACAATAGAGTTTAGATTAAATTTAATCCCAAGATTACATATGTTATTAGAGCAATCGACAAAAGGAGTAAGGATAAGCGTTCATGAAGATATTAAGCGACATTATTGTGAATATACTGAGCGTTCAAAAGCAGTAATGAAAGAAATTATTGAATTGTTAAGAAAAAATTAGATTAATTAAATAATTAGTAGTTATTGTAAATTATAAATAGTTATTGTAAATTATAAATGATTATTAAATGAAATTATTGATAATGTTGGGGATATAATAAAGATATCTGATTTTAAAGGAAATTTTAACTTAATTAAAGGTAAGAAAATTAAAAAAAAAAAGATCAAATCTGATTAAGGGTCTTCGATTCCATTTTCTGTGATAATAAAGAGGCATTCACCTTCGGGAAGACAAGGGCTATCAATTAACCGGGCAATTCTGCGATTTGCTTTAGATTTCCGAAGGTATAATCGGTATGTACTAGAATGTCCAATTATATTTCCTCCTGTAGGGACTGTAGCATCGCCAAATACAACACCTGGAGAAGACATAACTTGATTTGTGATGTAGACTGCTAAATTATAAATTTCTGCAAGTTGGTGTAATTTATGGAGTAATTTATTTAATTTTTGTTGGCGGTCGCTGAGCATTCCTCTTCCAACGAATTCAGCTCTGAGATGAGTCATAATAGAATCAAGGATAATAATTTTAATATTAAATTTTTCAATGATTTGCGGCGATTTTTCTACAATTAGTTGTTGGTGGTCTGAATTATATGCACGAGTAAAAAATACGTGGTCAAGGACATCTTCGTTTAATCCAAATCGTGCTCCAATTTGGATAATTCGGTCCGGTCTGAACGTCCCTTCAGCATCAATATAGAGCGCATTGCTATTGATTCCTCCTTGTTCAGGGGGTAGTTGAACAGTAACACATAATTGATGTGCAAGTTGAGTTTTTCCAGTAGCAAATTCACCAAAAAACTCGGTCAGTGACCTAGTTTCAATACCACCATTGAGTAATGTATCTAATTTACTACAACCTGTAGTAATACGGAGAGTTTCTTGTTGTCGTTTCCAGATTTCTTTTGCAGATTTGAAATTAATTTCGAGGTGTTCTCTGGCTGTCAAGACGATTTTTTGAATAATCTGTTGACCAATACCTGTAATTTCCGCAATTTCTCGGACCGGAGCTACAGAAATAGACTCAAGTGAGGTAAACCCCGATTCAATCAATTTATTTTTAATTGCTGGTGAAATTTCAGGTAATTCATCAAAAGAGGTAGACATTTTTAATCAACTAATTTAGTTATATTCACAAGTTTAATGAAATAAAAAGTATTTAAACAGGCTTATTACCAAATCTATATTATTAATTTCATCAGAAGAAAAAATCTTCCTCACTTTTTTAAGCCATTTTTTGGATTTAGGGAGAAAAATTTTCATCGACCTTCATCTCACTGATTATAAAATGTCTTTTTTTAAAATAAAAGCATATATCTTCTTCATTATAAATTTTTCTATTATACTGACTTTAAATAAATACTATATCTCCGCTAAATTTTCCAAATAACCTATGTATTCTTTTCTATATTATCTTCGAATCTAAATACTCCTCAAGAGTGCCTAATGCCACACTCCACGATGGGATTTGCAATAGCAAACTCTCAAGAAATCTATCACCCCCTATTTTAGTTAATTTCGTTCTTTTAGACCAACTATAATTAAATCTAGTGTATATTTTGGACATTCCTTTTTCTTCAGCTATAAATAACTTAAAATCAATCTTTTTATTATAAAAAATTAATTGAAATTCTGAATATTTTTTTATATTATCAGTCAAATATAATTTAAATAAATTTTTTCCATTTTGTAGAAAATAATAGATAGCCGATGTAAGTATCAAATGATATTTTAGAGATGTATATGGATAACTTCTAGCCTCAGAAAACAAATTTAAAACTTTATTATTTAATAATTTATAATGTAATTCAACTGGATCATCTTGTTTAAATAACTCTAAAATTTCCTCTTTATATTTACGAAGCATTTCTCTATTATTGTTATTATGTTTATATCTTTTAATAATTGATTTTCTAAACGGAGTATTTAAAAATTTTTCTTTTAAACAATTTCTTGACAAAAATGCTGCTAAAGCATCAGCTTTCCTGGCATAATTAGAAAATTCATTTTTTATTTCTCTATGTGTTTTAAATAAATAAATTTTGTGCAAATCATGCTTTAGAACCAGAAGCATCTCTTTTAAATTCATTTTTTTCATCCTCTTCTTTTTTCCCAATTTACTATAATATATTCCCCATATCCAATTTTACCTAATGGGTCATATTTTCTTAATATACCGTCAATTGCAGCAATCTTAATATTAGTACCGGGTTTTAGTCTGAAAAATTGCCCTCTGGGCACTATTGTAATAATTCGTTTTGTTCCATTATTCCATAAGACTTCTTTATCCTGTCTACAATTATATTTAATAAAATATTTGGGTATTTTACTACATGGTGATATTAAAACTGCATGTGTCCCTTGTTCAGGAACTTGAATGTTTTCTAACTTAAACATAAAAAAACTATGCAATGTTACGACTCCATAACCCAAATTTCGACATCCTCCTAATTGCATTAACTTTAACGACTTAATTCGATTTATAATATGTTTCAATTCATCTTCAGTTCCAAAAATATCGAATGTTACATATTTAGGAAAAAAAATTGGTATTATTTTAGCTAAATTTCCCATTCTACTTCTTCTATAATAAAAATGAGGTAATAATAGTTGCGATACTTTTTTCTCAAAGAAATATTCTTCGTAGATCTTCGGACAGTTTAATGGAGAAGTTGTAAAAAATCCGAACGATGAATTAACGGACATCCCAATCATATGTCTAAATGCATTAGCTGAAATATAAAGAGGATAACCCTTATATGGAGCATGGAATTCAAATATAAGTCGCAAGATCATTGAATTATACCGCCTATTGGAAATTTATCTCTTTCATGCTTAATAATATCATCAAATTTCTTCTCAATTTCTTCAAACTCATTCATTTCTATACCAATTTTTCTACTTTTAGTTAAATAATTACCTGATCCACTTAAACATACAACTACAGCCCTTCCATGACCAAAAGAGCGGAATCCACCAAGTAAATGAGTAAAATCATAAGAAATTACGCGTTTATAGAGAAATTCCAATGTTTTAATTACAACTGGATAATATTTTTCAGCACCATCTCTCAATATAATTTTAAAAGGGGCTTCAATATATACACCTGTCGTAATTTCAGTAGTCATATACATACCATTTCTAGACCTAACCCTAGGAGAATTACGCGTAATTTCCACACGCCCAGTTCCAATTCCAAAAACCTTTTCTAAATTTTTAAATTTAGAACTTTTTGCAGGGTAAAAAAAAACTGGTGGGATTATTATTTTACCAGGTTCATTTAAATCACCAAAAAGGTGAAAAATTAAGCATCCTTCTTTTCCTCCTTTTTTGCATTCGCCTCTAGGGTGATAGCCAAGTTCTTGATCAGCAATAAAATTTTGTTTATTTTGATCTGAAGTAATAGTATTTTTTGGGAGTGGATGACAAACAGAAATACCATGACTAAGTAGTAGTTTTTCCATACCGTGTCGTATCCAACCTCTAAGAGAAGTTGCTGGAATATGCCCCAACTTTAAAAAATTAGTTAATGATTTCTGGTCTTGTATTCCTTTAGAAGAATCAAACTTCATATAAATATCAGATCGGGTTGAAACCGTTTCGATTAATATATTAAAATTTAAAACCTTCATTTTTATTCACTTATTTTTTTTCATTTTTTTATATAAATTCATATAATTTATATACTTCTTCATTTATAAATTCTTCTATTATACTGACTTATTAACTTAACCGAAACTAATAGATCTCTTCTTTTCTTTACTTTTATACTCTTTTTATTTATTTTAAAAAATTATTTTAATAAATAATAAAAAAAAATAAATATAAAATATCCAAAATACATTAATTAAAATTATCGAATTTCCTATTATAAATATATTTTCAAAAATAGGTAGAAAAATTGAAGTATTTAACTTTATCAGATTTCCATAGTCTTGTAGAATTAGAATTTAGCAGAAAAAAAATAGGAAATATTAGTATAAAAAATTTTCAGAAGAGGTGTTTTAGAGAATTATATAAAAATGAGAGTCTATTATTATGTACAGAAACAGGTAGCGGAAAAACATTAGTAGCTAAGTTTTTAATAACAAAGACTTTATCTGAAAGAAAGATAGCATGTTATTTAGTCCCTACAATTGAGCTACTAAAGGAAAAAGCAAGAGATCTTCAACAATTTTTTGGGGACTTAGCAAAAGTAGTTATAATCTCAGGCGAAATTAAACCTAATATTTCTGAAATTAGGAGAAACGAAAAAAAATTAATAATAATAGCAGTGTATGAAGCATTTTTATCATTTTTGTTTAGGATTAGAAAATTTGAGTATTTTCATAAGATGTGTCCTTTTGGGTGTGTGATAATTGACGAATCGCATTTTATAGGAGATATAAGGCGCGGTACTGCATTAGAAATGGTAATAAGAATGTTGAGAACTGATATGGGACTGCAGTTGCTATTAATGAGTGCGTCATTTACAGAAGAATCCGGAATTTACTGGAGTAAGGTCTTTGGGCTAAAATTAATATACGAAAAGGGTAAAAGACGATTTTTCGTTAAAATAAGAGGGTACACAAATAATAACAATAAAGAAGAGGTATTGTTAGGTTCAATTGATGAATTTATAATGAGATATGTTGATAAAGATAAGGAAAAATCGTTAGCTTTGATATTTTGTAGAAGTAGAAGAGATACTGAATATTATTCCAGAAAAATTAGAGATTATGTAATGGCCAATTATGAGATGGAACAAGATATAACATTTTACTGCGGGTATTTACATGCAGGGCTTAATCTAAGTAATAGAGAATGTATGATGCAGGAATTTAAAAATTCAACGATAGGTATATTGTGTTGTACTTCTGCATTGGAAGTAGGGGTGGACATACCAGATGTAGAAACAATAATAATTTTAAGACCTCATTTATACGATGGTAGAAGTTTAGAGCAATTTAGCGGAAGATGCAGGAGTGAGGATGGGGTGGTCGTCCATATTCTACCAGAGGCACAAAAAGATGGATTTATGATAAGGCTCATGGGGTACGACGAAGATAGTGAGACATTCGAGGGGTATTTAATTGAAGAAATAATGTCCAATTTATATCAAAAAATTTGGGCTGTAGTGATACAAAGATTATATAAGCACAATTATACGCTGAAGGAATTATATAGACACATTGAAGAATTTTTGGGAGCGGAGGAAAATGTAAGACTGGGTAGAGAAAATGGGTTTAGTGAGGCTAGTGGTTCAGAAACTTTTAGAGCAAAATTTTTAGAGGAGTATATGAAAGAAATAATAAAAAGAGGAGTCAAATTGGGTTATATTAAAGAGTTAAGAAGTAGATATAGGTTAAACAGAGCAGGGGAGGCGATGGTAGAATCGTTATTACCGAGGAGAATGGCTGAATATATTTATAAATATTTTGATAAAAACCCGCGGCCAAAAGGAGTCCAGCTTAGAGAGTTGCACATAAAGCTAGTCCGAATGTATTATCAATCAATAGAAAAGATAAAAAAAGACCAGTTAAAAAACATACTGGACTTCATAAAGATATACGATTCTACGGATAAAGAATTCTGGAAAAAGCACCCTAAAATAGAGTTCCAAATAGAGGAGGGTATTGCAGAGGTGTATAGGAGGACGGCATTGTGGATTGCGCATTCGATGTATTCGATACTAAGGGGCTGGTGGGCTGATAAAGCAGAGAAAGAAGGATTCAAATATCGAAAGGGTTATTTTTATGTGGTCGACGATTTTGGAAAAATAAAGTCAATAGAGCTGAATGTAATAAATTATTTAAGGAGGATGAAGCGGTTAATAAGAAGGTTTTCGACAGAAAACTATAAATATTACAGTGTACCGATGCTGAGAAAGCAGAGGAAATATTATAAAGGATCAAGATATAAAAAACAGATTTTGAAGTATATAAGGGAGGCTGGAAGTGGAGGTATAACCTCGAAAGAAATAAAAAGGAGGATGGAAAATGATAGGTTGGGAATAATCAAAAAGCTAAAAGAGTTGGAGGAGTTAGAGGATAAGAAAGCGAAAAGTCGGCTAAAAAAAGAGGAGGAAATTAAAATTGCAGAGTTGCAATCTTACAAAAATAAAATAAAATTGGAATTTCCTGTAGAATCTCAGATAAAAAAGTCATCGGTCCAATCGCAATTGACAAACCTAACAAGATCTGGAGTTATAGTAGCGATACCCCAGGTACAGAACCGGAGCGGAAGACCTGCATATATTTATAAAATGCCGGAATTTGTGGACGAGGAGGTAATAACAAATAAATGTAAAGAGTGCAAATATTTGAAGTTGAGAAGGACAGAGCGAGGACTAAAAACATATTGTTATAAAAAAAAGATGGAAATGAACAGAAGGAATAATGCGTGTGGTGAATTTGAGAAAAAAGAGAGGACGCAAGCTGTATTCAGTATATTCAAACATGGAAAAGAAGGGATAATATGTCCGTTATGTAATAAAATGGGTACTTTAGGGGTGCCGAGGAAAGACGAGGTGGCAGTTTGTGATTCTTGCAATTGTTTGGTGAGAAGAATAAAAGGAGGTAAATTTATGGCTATAAAACGGGGTCTACATGAGCCAGGTACCTTGTATATTCGGGATGGACACCGGTTCAGTTATTTTCCAACAGGAAAAATGGCGATAACAGTTTTTAAAAATGAGATACTGAGCGCAAGCAGAGCGGGAAAAAAAGGCGTTTATATATTCACAGTAAGTAGAAAAAATAAAAATAGAACAAAAATAGATGAAAAAAAAAGTACAAGGTCATATTTCTCAGATGATATTTATTTGGTCTATCTGAAAGGAGGTAAAATTTCACAAGAAGCAAGAAAGATATTAAAAAAATTAAAAATAAGGGTAGAAAAGAGCGAAAAACCGGAAAATATTGAAGATAGAAAATATGATATGGTACATGAATTGCTACGAGATGGGCTTAAAAAAATAAAGGAAGACCCAGATAAAAAAGAAAATATAATAGATTTTGCGATAAGCCAGGTGGTGGCGAAAATAATGTCAAATCTGATTTATACAAAATATAGTATAAAAAATTATCAAGACGACTTAAAATACAAGAGGCAGAAGGACATACTGATGAAAATAATAATGGAGAGATCGATAAATACGGACTTTTCGATAAAAAGGTTGAGGACCTGGGAAGGTAGAGGTGAATGGTATGCGTGGGAGACAGAACGGGCCAGATTAATGATTAGAAATGAATCAATAAGAAGAGTAAGGTGGAGGTTTATAAATACATGGATAATATACGGGTCAAAGGCGTATGACCCATTTAATGCGGCTATGAATTACATATATGGGCAGCTTTCGAGAATTTCAAGGAGGATATTATCGGAGGTAGGGTTCGATAGAGAGAAACCTGGGGTCGGGATAATGCATTCAGTTGTGGGCAGGGTGACCAATCAAGAGATTGTATATGATTTTATAGACCAATTTAGACCAGTATTTAGACATAAATTGGTCTCTTATGTGAAAGATGGTACATTAAATATATCCGATTTTTCAAATAGAGTAGAAAAAAATGGTAAAATAGTCCATTTTTACAGGAAACTTGATGAATGGTATAGATATATATATTATGTGAATGGTTATGGGAAAAAGGTACTGGACAGATTGGTGGAGGAAGCATTAGAGACGGAATTTTTATATTTGAATAAGAAGTTAGAATTGCGGTATATAAAGATGCGGGAGATTATAAAGGAGGAAGCGACGTCATTAGCAAATTTTATTTTGAGGAATATAGGGAGGGGAGAGTTAGTTGAGGATTTAAGGGAAGATACTTATAATTTGGGCTGTTTACCCTTTGTAACATTTAAAACTTACGAAGATAGAGAGGAGATAGTCCACGAATTAAGTCTAATAAATCATTTTTATGGTAAAGGACCACCAATTAAGGTAAATGCAAAATGGGCTGAATTGATGTATAAAGAAGCGGGTGACCCGATAGACAAAATAATAAGTTTGGTGGAAGGTCCAGTGGAGATAGAATTACCGGATAAACACGTGATAATAATAGCTCATAAAGATGCAGATGGATTTTACAGCGCTTTACAAATATACAAGAAGTATTATAAAGAAAAAGGTACGAAGATAACAGTGGTCCCGACAATGCCAGCAAGATTGGTCTATGTATTAAATAATTTGAGTAAAAAATATTATGAAAAGGAGGTTATAGTATATATTTTGGACATTGCGATAAATAAATGGGAATATGACCTACTAAAAGAGATATTTAAGAGATATTTACAGAGTAAAAGAAAAATAAAAATAATATGGATAGACCACCACGAATTGGAATTTTCAAAAAATAAATTGGAAAAAGATTGGGGTATAAAAGTAATAAATGAATCGAGAAAAGAGTTAACATGCGGGATGCTGGTGTATAACTATATAAACAGGTTAGAGTTGGGCAGAATACATTATAGATTTGTGGACAAATTGGGATGTGAGATGAGCTGCGACTTGAATTATTGGAGTATAATATTTACAAGTGGTGCATTTAAGGCAAAATATCCGACAAAATTTTTTGAAAGAGTATTGAATGATAAGAAAAATAGGGTCTATGATAGATATTATAATAGAGCAAGGGCTTTAGGGTTAAAATATAGCAGGATTGATATATATAAAACAAAAGATGGACTGAATTTTGTGGTCGTAAAGTTAGAGAACAATCCGCCTACTGGACAAATATTAAGATTTTTAAAGGAGTATGGGCCTGAAGATGTAGTATTGGAATTTGCGGTGGTAATAAGACCTTCGTTGAATTATTCTCTATATAATATAGGAGGAAGAGAATTGCAGTTTAAAGTATTAGAGGACGATTTGGTGAGTTATGGATTGCACGAGTCGGAGGCGTTAGCGGTTCCTGCAACTGGGCTTGTGATAAAGAGGGCAGGTGCTTTAACTTATCGGAGAGTGCTGTTAATAGACGAGTTCATAACAATACTTGAAGAAAAAGAAATTGGACTGGGATTCAACGAAATTAGTGGTATGAGGAGCAAAAGCATGAGTAATTTAAAAAGGTTTATGCGGGATTTGAGTGAGATAATAGAGTTTTACA
>Ga0164318_10006790_pt1 | contig 11085 bp, 10 predicted proteins | sample GuaBasSedimGuay9_FD_113734 | JGI IMG/M metagenome (GOLD analysis project Ga0164318, IMG submission 113734) | Subseafloor sediment microbial communities from Guaymas Basin, Gulf of California, Mexico - Guay9, Core 4571-4, 0-3 cm | ecosystem: Environmental > Aquatic > Marine > Hydrothermal vents...
ACATATTGTCTACCCTTTTCACGGAGCTTTTCATCAGTCGAACCAAGATTATACTTCCAGAAAACTCCACTAGCAACACTTGGAATTTGTAACCCTAAACTTTCAACTTTTTCAACGTATCTTTTTCTATCATCCTTAGAAATTTTCGCTGGATCAAGTAGTGCATCATCAAACACGAATTCGATTCCATCGTATCCAAATTCCTTTGCTTTTTCTAATATCTCCTCAATACTGGGTTTACCACTATAAGAAAAACCAAACACTGTCCAAAGGTTTAATCCCTTTTTCATATAAAAAATCACCTTCAAATAATATAGGTAAAACATGTTATATTAAAATTTTAAGAGAAAAATGCAATAATCCCCTCTCTAAGCATGGTAACAGCTATTACAGACAAAAGAAAACTCATTATCCTAGAGAAAACTAGTATAACATTTTTCCCTAATTTACTTAACAGAAAGTTACTATATTTAAGTAAAATAAAAGCAAATAATGAATTTGCTACTATAGAAAATAATGTTGGCAATAATCCATACCTTGTATACAAATACATAACAACATAGATACTCCCAGGTCCAGCCAATAGTGGAGTAGCCATAGGAACAATTGCTATATCTTCTCCTCTAAGCATCTCTGCTTCCACTCTACCAAATATTCCTTCAATAGCAATTATTAACAATAGTATTCCTCCAGCTATTTTAAAATCATTTAAAGTAACTTTATAATAATCGAGAAAAAATTTTCCAAAAAACATGAAGAATACAAGAAGGAAACTAGCGATAATAACAGACCTAGTAAAAACTCTTATCTTTTCACTCAGCTTTAAGTGAGTCGTCAGTGAATAAAAAATAGGTATATTTCCAATAGCATCGAACACTATAAAAAGTGTTAAAAAAGCATCTATGAAAGCTCTTTCAGGCAGTATATAATAGATATTGTCCATATAATAAACAAAAATATAAAAAAGGCTATAAATTTTTAGCAATCTATTCGTTTGAGATTGTAAACACTACAGTTACAGTAGCTGAGATCGAAGATTTACCCTCCATTATAGGCGTATTAGACATACTGGCCTTAGATTCAAAAAATAGTGGAATATCCCTAGGAATATATACTTCACCTATACTTACAGATAATACACCAGTTATCTTTACTTCAAGTGCATCTGCTATAGCCTGTGCTTTTTCTTTTGCATCTTTTGTAGCCATCTTTAGAGCCTCTAAGTATATTGAATTATATTGTTCTTGTGAAACATGAAACCTAACTCCATAAACTTTTGTAGCACCTAATTCAATAGAAGTATCTAACACTTTACTTGCAAGAGTTACATCTGAAATCTTTATCTTTATCATATTTGACGCTCTATATCCTACTAATACAGATGTTTTATCTTTCCAGTTATATATAGGATAAAGAGAGATAACTGTTGTACTAATGTTGTCTCGTTGAATCCCCATTTCAAGTAACTTTGCTACAATCTTCTGCATAACTGAAGAAACTTTATTGAAAGCTTCCTGTGCATTAGAAGCTTGTTCTTCTACACCTAAGGTAATCTCAATAGTATCAGGCTTGACATATTTTGTATATCTTCCTGTAACTCTTATTGTAGGAATCGCATTATTAGATTCTATGTAATAACCACTACTCATTGAATATGATAATTTTTTATCGTTTCCAATTACTATAGGTGATGCAGTATTGGAATTCTTTAAGAAAACTAACCCAAAGATCGATGCACTAGATAAAAGAACTGCTACAATAGATAATACTAAAATTAATTTTTGAACATTTTCCATCTGATCACCGTACAATATAAATATAAATGGATATATAAAGAAATCTAAGTTTTAAACTTTAGAACACTTATTAAGAAAAAAATACTAAATGTACTAGACCTTCAAACACTGTTTTCAAACCATTCGATTGTCTTTTTTAGACCCTCATACAATGGAATAAACGAATAACTTCCTAATGCTTTAAGTAGCCTCTTATTATTAGCATAACTATGCTTAAGATCGCCTGCTCTTTCTCTTGTATAAACGACTTTAAACCTTCTCCCAAATATTTCTTGAAGTATCTCAATCAATTTATTTATGGACGTCGGCTTACTTGTCCCAACATTAAATACACTATATCCCTGAATATCCAAATCTATTAATCTTTCAATAATATTACAGATATCTTCCACAAATACGAAATCTCTTGTCTGATTACCATCTCCATAAACTATCAATGGCTTTCCTTCAAAAATATTTCTTAAGAATGTAGAAATTACACCAGAATATTCTCCTGATTGTCCAGGACCGTAAACATTAAAAAACCTGAGAATTTTACAATTAATTCCGAAAACATGAGAATAGACTTTTAGATAGGTCTCACCGATAACCTTAGTTGCACCGTATATCGATACAGGATTTAAAACATGATCTTCATCAATCGGTAACCTGATGGGATTACCATATACAGCAGCACTGGAAGAAAAAATAATTTGATTAATCTCATTTATACGTGCCGACTCTAACACATTTAATGTTCCATTTACATTCACGGAATGATATAAATCAGGATATTTTAGAGATTCCTCAACATTAATCAAGGCAGCTAGATGTATAATTAGATCATATCCCTTAAATTCATTAATTAACATGAACTTATCTCTGATATCAATCTGTTTTATCTCAATACCATGTATTTTTTTAAGTTTTTCACTAAAAAATGCCCTAGAAAAATTATCAATAACCTTAATCTTATATCCTCTACTATGTAAATATTTAACAACATGGTATCCTATAAAACCTGCTCCACCAGTTACTATAATCTTCATAATATTATAATCTTAGACGGAGAAAACTAATTAATTTTTTTAAAAAAGAAACTCTATAAAAGCCAGTATCAACTCGAATGCTATTAACAATAAAATCAATATTTCAAGAAGCATTTCACGTGAAGTTGAAGCCAAATCAGAAATAATTTGACCTGTTTCTAAAATATTTTCGAGCATTGTATCAACTGCTTTAAATCTATCATCTATCTCATAAACTTTCCTTAACTCTTCATAGAGTTCGTCAAGGAGAGGATCCTCCCATGTAAGCTCAGGTTTTTGCAATATCATTATATCAGAAAGCGCTTGAAATCTAACCTCCAAAACCTGTACTAATTCTTTAATAGCAGGTTTTAATCTCATCAAAAATGATCTTTTAGCAAATCTTTCAAGTATTCCTCTAATTCTTTCGAGTGCATTTTCAATATCTTTCTCAATCCTTTCTAAAGCTAGAGATTGAGCTAAAGTAAAACCAATAATTTTAATAATATCCCTTGTTAAACTCACCTTATATAGGAAGCAAGCATCGTCCGTGACTATTATATTTTTCTTAAGATAATTTTCCTCGATTAAACCATATTCATTAAAGATATGATTAAGTTCTTTATCATTCTCTATGATTACTATTCGATATCTTTCAATGGAAACAGTTAAGGGCCCTATAATAAAATCTTTAATTTTCTCAAAGACCTCATTAAAGAGACCTTTGTAAGGGTTAACAATAACTATTGAACCAAAAGAGTAAATATAGATGCTTTTATCATGATGTCTTATAATTAAAGGTTCCTCCCATGGAATCCTAATTTTTTTATGCAGTAAACGATTAGCTATGCCTCTTATATTTATTTCTCTTCCTATATTGTAAGCGAAAACATTATAATATTTCACATTCTCAATCCTGTACCACAAATCATGTATTAGCAAAATATAAAGTAGATTCGACGTAAATTAAATATTGAGGTACAATGTCTAAAATTAAAAAAGCTGTTATTTTATCTGCAGGTCTAGGAACAAGGTTAATTCCATATAGTAAGGAAATGCCTAAAGAAATGCTTCCCCTATATACTCTTGCAAATTCATCTATCGCTCTTAAACCTATCCTTCAGATAATCTTCGAACAACTATATGAAGCAGGTATACGGGATTTTTGTTTCATCGTCGGTAGAGGAAAAAGACATATTGAGGATCATTTTACGCCAGATTGGGATTTTGTCGAGGAAATATATAGGAAGGGAAAAGAAAAACAGGCTATTTTGTTAGAAAAATTCTACAATATGATAGAAAATTCGCTGATTGTTTGGATTAATCAACCAGTACCAATGGGAACAGGCGATGCAATCCTAAGAGCAAAAAAATTTGTAGACAGGGATATTTTTCTCACGGTGGCAGGTGATAACATTTACCTTGGAAAAAATATATTTAAAGATTTAATAAGGAAATTCTCATTATATAAAGGGTTCTTTTTAACTGTTAAACAAGTTGAGGATGCGACAAAATATGGTGTTATTGAAATAAAACAATATTTAGAAACAGACGTTATTACTGTAAAAAAAATTATAGAAAAACCTAAATATCCTCCATCAAATTTAGCTAATACATCCATTTATGTAATGTTTCCAGAAATTTTTTCTCTTATAGAAAAAACTAAACCAAGTCCAAGAGGCGAAATCGAAATTACTGACACTATTCAAATGCTAATAGATAGAGAAGATAATGTATACGGATATATAGTTAAAGATGCTTTTTGGATAGATGTTGGTAATCCAATATCGTATCTTAAGGCAATTTCGTATTCTCTAATGATATTAGATAAAAAAACTGGCATTCTAACAATATTATATGACACTTTTAAGGATAAAATTTCAGGAGACTAAAATATTATAAAGCTTGATATACTGATTACTTACAACATCCCAATTATATCTTTTAAGAATTTCTCTGTAAGCATTTGTAGCGAGATAATTTGCTTTTTTCTTATCTTCAATTAATTTAATTATACTGTCTTTAAGAGATTTTATATTCTCGGGTTCAACCAATAATCCAGTAATACCATCCTTTATAACTTCTACATTACCTTCAACTTTAGTTGCGATAACAGGAACTTGACACGCCATAGCTTCAAGTATAGAAGTTGATAATCCCTCTATTCTAGAAGGCTGTACATATATATCACTACCTTTTATGTATTCAAGTACCTCTCTATGATCTTTAAGAAAACCTAAAAAATGTATATTATCATGTCCCTTAGCTTGTTTCATCAATGTTTCTCTTAACGGTCCTTTTCCAATGACTATTAGATGAACATTATCAATCTGTTTAAAAGCTTCAATTAATATATCTAATCCTTTCTCCTTAGACAATCTTCCTGCATAAACAACTTGTTTATCATATATTTTTTTTGAAGTTTCAGGTATATCCTCTAAATCAATCGCATTTGGTATATAAATAGCATCAAAACCCATTTTCTTATAATATTCAATAACCTTTTCTGATACAGCTGTAAGCTTATCCGCGTATCTTAATAATTTACTCTCCATTTTTTTAGCAATATAAGAATATAAATTCCCATGAGTAATTCTTATATATTTTGAGTAGACACCATGAAGAGTTAAAATCTTTTTGCCTTTTGCAAATTTCATTGGAAGTGCAGCTGGAACATTATGAGCATGTATAATATCATACTCTTTACCATAAGTTTTAAAAATTGCAGATATCATAAAACTTAAATTTTTCATACCTTTGATTCTTATTATCCTGACATCATTAGAAGACAAAACATCTACTTGAATATTCTTTCTTAATAGCCATTTTTTAAGATGACTTACATGACTTCCAATCCCGCCTATACCTCCTAAAGTAGGAGAAATTAATAGAACCCTCATATATTATCCAAGTAGTTTAGTAAACATTATAAATATATAAGTCTAGCTTCCCACACATAGAACTATCTCATTTTAACATACATTTTATTAAATCAAGAATTGTTACAACAAAATATCCATACTTTTATTGAGTATAGAACAAGGAAAATAAGGTAAAACAAAAATAGATCGATAGCCAATAATATTTAAAATCCTAAAGGATAGAGAAATACATAATAAAACTTATATTGATTGTTTGTTGAGAAAACATCGGATAATAGTTAGAATTAATTTATGTTAAGTGTTAAAAGATATATTCATGAGACTAAACTGATATAAATTTTAAGGTATTTTTGAGCACTTTTTTCCCATGTAAATATTTTAGCTCTTCTAATACTTTCAATTGATTTAGAATATCTAAACTTTTTGTCATATATTGTTTTTAGAATTTTTTCCGAAAGATCATTGAAATCTCCTGGACAGAAATGTATTCCAGCACTTCCAGCAACTTCATAAGTTCCTCCCATTTTAGGCACAATAACTGGAAGCCCAGTTGCCATAGCTTCTAGAACAACTAAACCAAATGGCTCAAGTCTAGCAGTATGAATAAAAATGTGAGCATAGCGAAAAAGATTTATAAATTCATAAAATGGCAACTTTCGTGTTATTAATCTAACTTTATCCAATAGTTTTTTCTTAACACAAAATTTTAAAACATCTTTTAATAAAGGACCATTACCTTTTATCACTAATTCAACATTATTTAACTCCCTACTTATTTTATCAAAAGCTTTAAGCAAAATGAACGGTTCTTTAAAAGGATGTAATCTCGATATATATAGAAGTATAACTTTGTTACTGTGTACATTTTTTCGATTTATAAAAAAGGAAGGTAGCACACCATGATAAACAATACTAAAGCTATTTATATTGTATAATCTTTCAAGCATTTCCTCAGTAAACTTACTTATACTAATTATGGGCACTCCTTCATTATAAAGTTCCTTAAGTTTATGAAGCTCTTTATAATAATATTTTTTATACTTTGGATCTATTTCTATTTGTGGAAGAGGAAAACCATGTGACGTAATAATTGTCCTTTTAACTTTCCAGACAGGATCTGCTTGAAATGCCGAGTTTGCATGTACAATGTCTACAAATGGTGAAAATAGATAGTCAAATGATTTTAAAATAAATTTTTTGCCTTTCATATGTAGCAATGTTCTCTTAAATATACTCGTTTTTTCAAGATTATAACTAGTGTATATCGACACGTGATTAGATAATGTAGATAAAAGACCAATATTATAATGATTAACTGTATGTGGCATAAACAGAACTTTCATACCTATTTTCAGTAATTAGACTTATTTATAAAGCTATATAAATAATATCAAAAATTAAAATGAAAGTATATGATTAAGGGATTAGTAGATATCATTATACCAGTATATAATTCAGAAAAATATCTTAAGGAATGCCTTGATAGTGTATTCAATCAAAAATATCAAAATATACATGTCAATATAGTATATACACCTTCAGTAGATAATACTCTTAAAATAATAGAGAAATATATTGGAAGATTTGAAGATAAAATAAATTTAATCATAACAGAAAAAGGAGCTAATCAGGCCGAGGCTAGAAACAAAGCACTCAAAAAAGTAAAAGGTGAATATATAGCGTTCCTTGATTCCGACGATTATTGGCATCCCGATAAATTGTATAAGCAAATAAATATTATTAAAAACAGTAATGCTGGAGGTACATATACAGATGTTATAGTAATAGATGAAAAAGGAAAGGAAATACAAAGACTTGAAACACCGGAATGGAACAGATCATTATGGTTAAGAAAGAGATATATAACTTTCTCATCAATTCTCTTAAAAACAATCTATGTTAAAAAACAAAAAATATTCTTCGATAAAAATCTTAAAATTGGAGAAGACTTTGATTTCTTAATTAATTTTTCAAAGTACACTAATCTAAAGAAAACTCATGGATTTTATACTTTTTATAGGATACATTCTCAAAATGTGACACGCAATATTAAAAGTGCAATAAGATATAGAATGATAGTATATAGGAAACATAAAATGTATTTGTTGTATCTTTATTCTTATTTAGCTTACTTGAAATATAGCATATTTAAAATTTTTAAACAATAATAAATTTAAATCACCTATTTTATAAAAATAATTTAATAACATTGTCAAACTAAAATTCTTGCCATCTTGGTGCTTATACAATGCAGAAACAAACTAAAATAAGCATAGCGTCAGCTATATTGTTTTTACAATTTGTCCTAGGATCGGCTGTAGGAATACAAAGAACAATAATTTCTATATTCTCAAGAAAATTCATAGATTCAGCTTTAATAGCTTTTCTACCTATTATTTCATTTGGACTTCTTAAAGGTATTATTGATTTTTTTGGAGGAATAATATCTGATAAAATTGGTAGAAAAATATCAATGGCTATAGGAATCGTCGCATATTCTATAGGAATATACTTGATTATTTATTTCGAAAATCTAGAGTCATTAATCATTGGAAACATACTAATAGGAACTGGTGAAGGATTAAATCATATTGCTTCAATGGCTGCTCTTTCAGATATATTTACTTCAGAGGAATCCGCTACTTCTTTTGGTTTTATGGAAGGATTTGCTTATACCGGTTATGGTGTAGGAGCAATCATAGCTGGATTCCTTTCAAGCTCTTATAGAATCCAAGCATCTTTCTATTTTGGTTTCTATGCTTCGCTTTTCGCCTTTATCTTTGCTTTACTTTTTATTAAAGAAACTAAACATCTTATTAAAAGAGAAAAAAGATACGAATATGAAGAGATAACGATACGTAAAGGAATAGGGAAAGTATTCAGATATCCTAGTTTAATTATAACGTATATAGTTGCTCATATTACAAAGTTGTCTGATTCATTAATGTGGGCCGCATTGCCTTTATATCTGCAAACAAAGGGTTACGGATTTATAGGTATAGGACTCATAGAAGGAATATTTATTTTCTTCTGGGCGTTATCAATGCCATTTTGGGGGAGACTTTCAGATAGAGTTGGTAGAAAACCTATAGTTTCAATAGGAGTTACAATTAATGCCTTATCGATTATATTATTCCTTTATAGTAATTCTATGCTTGATAATATAATGACCGCGGTTCTTTTAGGTCTCAGTTATGGAATGCACTATCCTGTACTACCAGCCTTAACCACAGATTTAGCTCCTCTTGGGATAAAAGCTACAGCATTAGGAATTTTTAGAGGTTTACGAGATAGTGGCATCTTCACTGGAGCTATATTAATTGGTCTATTATTGGATATCTTAGGATTAAACCAGGCTTTTTATATTATTTCAGTTTTATTATTCATCAGCTCTGCATTAATTTTTGTTATAGCTAAAGAAACACGACCGACATGGCCATTCTTTAGACTCGTTTACGAACATGTCCAAAAAATAAAGGAGATAATCATATTGCATGGAGACTTTCTTAACATGTATATTTCTGGCAATATTCGAGAAGCCTATAAAATAAATAAAAAAATCAAGAATTTAGAAAGAGAAGCAGATATTATAAAGAGACAAATAATGGGAAAAATTTGGGCATCAGCTATTCCTATCGGTGACAGCATGGATTTTGAAAAACTTACGGAAACAATAGATAAAATAGCTGGAGCAATTCTTGAATGTAATGAAAGAATAACTAGAATAAATCCAAAAATAATAGATAGTGAACTAAAGAGTGAACTCCTAAACATGAATAAACATCTTATACAAGTCTCTGACAAATTTATAGAAAACATGAATGCTCTTAGAATTTCACCTATTTATGCTTTAAAAGTTTCTGACTTAGTAGAAAAGGAAGAAACAAAAGTTGATGCAATAAGGAATAAAATTATGCATATAATACGAAAAAGATTAGAAAGCGGTAATATAGATCTCCTCAGTGCTATCGATCTCCGTGACGCAGTAGATCTAATGGAGCTCGTTGCAGATGATCTCGAAGATGCAAGTGACATCATAAGAATAATCTCTTATAAGCATGGAGTTTAGGTACTAAATTATTTCTGATAATTTTTATATCTAATATTTTAGTAATTAGTAAAATTAAAAAAAGTTGAGAAAAAATTAGAATAGATATGCTATATGCATCAAGCGATACAACATAATTTAAAGCAATTATATTATATGTAAAGTGTAATAAAAAAGAGTTTGTAAATCCGTAATATATATAAATATATTGTAATGATAAACCGAAAAATAAATACATTAAAAAAATATATAAAAAGTCATTATAAGTAAAAGGTACTAATGGAGTATGGAAAAGAGAAAAACTTAAAGAAGATAATATTATGTTGAATTTATTATATTCTTTAAATATTTTGATTCTGAAAAAAAGCTCTTCTATAAAACTAGTTAAGAATATTAAGAAAAACGATAAAAGGTTAACATTTTCAAAAAATATATATCCCATTATACCTGCAAAAGCTATGATTAACGTGTGTGGAACAGATCCCAAGAAAATTGAAAGGAAACCATATGAGTCAAACCTTACATTTTTCTTTACTTCTAAAAAATCTTCATAAGATAAAAGAAAAAATAATAGATAAGAAATAGGGAGAATCAGAGAGAACTTATAAATTAACGGTATATTAGATATAAGTAAAGAAAAAATACTCATAAAGAAGAAAGTTGAGTATTTTCTTTTTGAAAGAGTCATCAAGGCTATCAATAGTGATATCATTGGAAACATATTTTTTTCAAGAGTAGCCAGAGTATAGTAATCCATCATTTAAACCAAGGTAGATTTATAATAATTAAATATTAAATATAACTAGCCTAGCATGAAAAATAGATATACTCCTATTGAAGTTATAACAGCTAAAATTATAAGTAAAGTCGAAGAGAGAAAAGCTTCACTTCGTTCAGTCATGGAAGAATATTTTATAGCAAATCCCCAAGAATCTGTTGTTAGAGGAGTAGTTAGAGCTTATGCTATCTCTGTTTTTAAAAAATATAGATTGATAGACACAATAATTAAAGATATTCTGAATATTGATCCATATAAACTTGATATTTTTGAGAAGAATCTTTTACGTTCTCTTGTATATGAGATAAAATTTCGAAAAATAAATAATAAGAAAATTTTAAAAATTGGAAAGCGGCTAAAAAGCATACAGTTATCCAAAAAAGACATTAACTCTATTAGAAATCTCTCAGTTAAGGAAATTTTATCTAACTATAGAGGTATTGAAAGAATAGGAATCGAATATTCTCTCCCTGACTGGATAGTTGAATACTTGATCAACTTGTTGGGGAAGCCGGAGGCATTTAAACTTTTCAAAAAATTTAATAAAAAGCAGGACATCTGGATTAGAACAAAT
>Ga0164318_10006791_pt1 | contig 11085 bp, 10 predicted proteins | sample GuaBasSedimGuay9_FD_113734 | JGI IMG/M metagenome (GOLD analysis project Ga0164318, IMG submission 113734) | Subseafloor sediment microbial communities from Guaymas Basin, Gulf of California, Mexico - Guay9, Core 4571-4, 0-3 cm | ecosystem: Environmental > Aquatic > Marine > Hydrothermal vents...
AGGCACTTCGCTAGAAGGCGTGCCATCCTCTGCTCTTATTTATAGTAAAGATAATAAAATATGGATAACCTGTACAGGAGTAGATGAGGCAGTGCACAAATACTGGAAAGCAGGCGACGTAAACAATGACGGAGTAGTAGACAGCGTCGATGCGGGGGCCTTATCTACACTTACTTTTCCTATGCAATGGTACGCGGCGGATTTTGATAATACTGATAGTATTACGCCGGAGGATATAACCATATTTAATAGTTATATTAGTGGAGAAATTACGCAACTTCCGAATGATTTTAGTTTAAGTACTGTTTCATATAAAGAAAATAAAATAATCAATATCCCTTTATCTAGTAGCGCTCTTGCATTTACAACTGAAGACGTAGAAGATATAAATTTAGCTATGCATCCTTGTAAATTTCTTGGAGCCTCCATTTATGGGGTACCTTTAAGCAGTGGAGTTATTATTCCTTCAAATAGCGTTATTGCGCCAATAGAAGACCCCACGCCTACTAGGACACTTATAGAATTTCCTGCACAAGTACATAAAACCGGTGCAGAATATGAAGATGTGCGCGATTTTGGGCTTATGATATTTAATGGTAGTTTACCTTTTAGTGCTTTAGGTAAATATACAATATCCTTTAATATAGAAACAATAAATCCTCCTGAGGTAATTTCTGCGGGGATACATCAATCATCTACTATACAATTTAAATTAGGTATAGCTGATGTAAATAGTCCGGTTAGTACGAAGTATCTTACTGGATATAATTTGCCTACGCCGGCTATTCGAGTTATATCAAACGCAAACTCTACTAGGATTTCGTATACTTTTGATGCTAGTAATTTAACCAATTTAGAAAATTTTCCAGATACCATTCGACCTAAATTACTTATAAATGTAACGCTCCCTGGAATATATGCCGTAGGCGATGGGTCATTTGATCCTTTTTCAAAAAAACCTCCGGGAGAATATCAAAATTATAATTTTAGGCCAAAAATTATTTTAACTGATATACAAATAAAAGCAGAAGAAAATATAATATATTCTTATCCTGAATTTATTTATAAAGAGTATAATAGTGTACCTTCTATGGAACGTAATTATATTTCGTACAATGAAGAGTTGCCTGGCGACAATAATTGGTTTATTAAATTTCCTAGTATAATTAATTCTGTAGGAAATTTAGTTCGGCCTGAAAATGCTCTAATACCAAATTATTTTTCAGGTACTCTTGTTCGTAGAATAATTACGAATGAATTTAGTTTGTCAACAGATTCAACTACATATAAAATTAATTATTTTTACTATATAACTACCGGGAATAATAGGACATATACAGTGTACGCGTATTTCCGCAATATCATAACAGGTAATATAATTGATATAGATAGAATAGCTAATGCGGCAAACATAGGCACAGTAGCAAAAACATGCACAGTTACAAATACGAGTGGCGGTACTTATCAATTAGTAATCGATCTTCTTGAGGATATTTCTGGAGATACAGAAAAATTTTCAGCAGCAGCTTTTTATATTAGCGACATTAATGTAGTAGAGGAGTATACAAATGATACACTACATAATTGTATTTATCAAAGCGTAGGAACAGATGCAAATGCGTGGAGTAATAATATAAATACTGTATCTAATATTATTTACCCTACGGGCTACCAAAACGCTGCGATGCATACTTTAACAGAGAATTATGATATTCGAAGTAAGGAATATCAATTGTATGCGTTAGGTTTAGGTAAAATCTGGGTATATCATTATGATGGTAGTTTATATGATGAAACAGACCGTCCACAAATAATAAGTATGGTGTAAAATTATATGTATAAATTTAGTCGTTCATCAAAAAAACAATATAATACGATTCATCCTTTATTGCAGGATATTTTAAAGGAAGCTATAAAATATATAGATTTCACAATTATCTGTGGCCATCGTAATAAAGAAAATCAAAATAAAGCATATAAAGAGCACGCTAGTACAAAGCAATGGCCTGACAGTAAACATAATCAAAATCCTTCAATAGCTGTAGATATTGCACCCTATCCAATTGATTGGGAGAATAGAGATCGATTTATATTTCTTGCAGGGATAATATATCATATTGCGCAGCAACAACACACCAAAATTAGATTTGGTGGGAATTGGTCAACTTCTTGGCAATTCGAAGAACAAAAAGATATTCTTGATGATTTAGTACATTTTGAATTAGTGGAGTAAGGAAAAATATATTCTTTTTAGGGTATATTTAGGTGAATAAAAGTATAAATTAATGTGGAGTAAAGTATATGAAAGTATTGATTATCAGCGATAATCCAGAAAACAACACGGGCTATGGTAAATTAACTGCAGCGTGGGCTAAACATTTGGTAAGTAAAGGGCACGAAGTACTTATTATGGGCTCTTCTCACCCGGATGCTAAGATACCTTTTGAGAGTAAAGAATGGGAAGGAACACGTCTTTGGGTAGTTCCTGGTTACGGGCATCAAGAACATATTCGTTTATTCCTTAAAAATGAAAAACCCGATGTAGTGTTAGCTAGTGCGGATCCGCGGTTTTTTGACTATTTATTTAAAATGGATAATGAAATTAGAAGAGTATGCCCTCTTGTATTTTATCATCTTTGGGATGATTTGCCCTTCCCTGATTATAATATGGCATATTATTTAAGCTGTGATAAAATTATTTGTGGCTCTGAATTTACTAAAAATTTATTATTAGCACAACCTTCTCTTACGGATAAATGTGATATATCCTATGTGCCCATTGGTATTAATACGGATATATATAAACCTCTTTCTGTTGAAGAAAAAATAGAATTTAAAGCAGAGTTTAATAAATTTAGTAATGACGCTTATGCAGATACCAAATTTATTGTAGGCGTTATAGGTAGAAATGCAGAAAGAAAACAATTATTAGATATTGTTAATTCTTTTCATAATTGGTCACAAGATAAAGATGATGTTTTACTTTTTATGCATACACCAGGCGCAGATCACGCTAATGTTTTAGAATACACTATAAATAGTATTTATAAAGATACAAAAATTGTATATAGTAATGCATTGCCTAGTACACAGCCTGATTCACTTATTAATAAATTTTATAATTTATTTGATGTACTAGTAAATAGATCTTCCATGGAAGGATTTGGTCTACCCATAGCAGAAGCAATGGCAGCAGGTACTCCTTGTATTTCAGTAAATACAGTAGGACCATCTGCATTAATTGGGCCGGATACAGGGTGGTTACTTGAGGCGGAATGTACTCCTTTAGTGGGCAATATTGTCACACCGTATATTCAATCTAGGTTTGTATCAGATAAACGATTTGAAGCTGCATTAGATACTGCTTATAATAATAAGAAAGAGCGTGAATTAAAGGGATCGAAAGGAAGAGAATTTATAAAAACTAATTATAATAGTAAAGACATGGTAAAGGGAATAGAAGAACAATTACAGCATGCGATAGATAATTGGACTGCATATCCTGCATTTACTTTAACTTCTTTGCCTCTTTTAAATAAATCTCAGATATCGGAGGAAGTTAATAATGGCTAAACGTAAAATTTTATTTAAAGCGCCTTTTGCTGATTTTTCAGGGTATGCCACGGTAGCTAGACATTTTTTATTGGAATTGTATAAACAAGATGTATTTGATTTATATTTAGAGCCGATTGTTTGGATAAATTCAGGTAATTTAGATTTACCTAAAGAAGATCAAATTATTTTAGACTCTCTTTTAGAAAAGTCTCAAAAATTGCAAATGGCTGATGTAGCTGATATGACTTTAGTACATTTTTCTGTTGCGCCAGAATTTGTGGGCAAGCAAACACCTTTTAAATGTAATATTGGGTTTACTATGCTTGAAACAGATAAAACTACAGTTACTTGGCGCAATCATTGCAATGCAATGGATGCCATTATTGTGCCTTCTACTTTTTGTCTTTCTTCCTTTATGCAATCTGGAATAACCGCGCCTATTAGAATTGTGCCTTTTGGTGTAGATTTTGATAAGTATAAACCAGAAGGAGAAAAATTATTACAAAATTTACCTACTAAATATAATTTTTTATCTGTAGGACAGTGGCTTCCTCAAGGTGATCGAAAAAATATTATGGGGGTTGTACGCACTTTCTTGTCGTTATTTAAAAATAATGCTGATGTGGGGTTAATTCTAAAGACTTACCATGAAAGTGCAGGTACGCGAGATAAAATAGCGGTTAGTCAAACTATTCAATCAATTAAAAAGGATATGGGGATGGAAGCGCAAGATCCTCCTTATATTTATTTAGTACACGGTGCAATGGATTCTGAAGATATAGCGCGATTATACCGATCAGCTGATTCATTTTTACTCCCTTCTTTAGGAGAAGCGTGGGGCATGCCTCTAATAGAGGCTGCAGCTTCTGAATTACCTATTATTACTACGGGGGGCACAGGAGCAGAGGCGTTTTTAAATCCAGACAGTGTTATTTTATTAGATTATGAGACAAAGCCTATTGGAGATACATTTAATTGGCCGGGAGTATATGAAGCATACCAACAGTTGACTATTCCAAATATGGAAGAATTTGCGCGTATGGTCAATAGGGTATATACAAATCAGGATATTTCGAAAGAAGCTGCAGTAGCACAAAGAAAAGAATTAATTGATAGAGATTTTTCTTGGGCAAATGCGGCTAAAATATTTGCGCAAACCGTAGAAGAGATTATAGAGGATACAAGCAATTAATACCAAAGATGAATATTATTGGACATGCCCTATTTGCAATAATGAGTGTATGCCAGACTGGGATTACTGCCCTTATTGCGGTAATCCTGGACCAGATGAAGATGCTGTAGTATAATATGCGAATTTTAACACATTTTGCGCATGGAGCATATCAAACAGCGTTAGCTGCTCTTAAAGATATTATGTTTTATCATATTATCGATGAAGAAGCGCAATATTTTTCAAAAGATGCTTGCCCTAAAAAATCTTGGGATGATAGTATTCCACTCCCATCAAATATTATTGTGATTTCTGCTAAGGAAGCGTTTCAAATAAAATTTGATCTTATATTGGCGCATTGGCATCCGTTTATTGTACCTTTTCATACACTTTGGCCTGAATTACCTATGATATTTTTAGAGCATACCTATCCGTATAAAAATCTTAAATCAGAAGTATTCCGATGGCGAAATATTAGACATGATAATTGTGCGCACACTGTATTTATTACGCCGTCTTCTCAAAAAGCATGGGGAGCAGAAAAAGATGCGCAAGCTTCTTATATTTATCATTCAATTGATGTAGATAATTTTCCACAAAAAATAGATTATAGTGGACAACAAATAATGACTACTACTAATGAGTTTATTTCACGTGATTGGGCTTGTGGATTTTCTTTATGGGCAAGAGTACTTGGTGTGCCAATGAGTTCATTTTTTACTGACATAGCACTTTATGGGTATGGCAATGCAAATATAGGCAAAACAGCTAAAGGAATGCGTACTCGTCAAGAAATATTAGGCTTATTATGTAAAGCAGGGGTATACTTTAATCCTTCAATAATGTCTCCTATACCCATGTCCCTTTTAGAAGCAGCCGCAGTAGGTACTCCTATTGTATCTACTAAATATTGTGAGCCGGGTGAGTTATTTAAATCCGGTGAACATGGTATTATTTCTAATGATATAGGCACGTTACGTCGAGGAATTAAACAATTATTGGCCAATCCAGATGAAGCAAAGTGCATGGCTTTAAATGCTAAAAAAGTAGTAAAAGAGTTATTTAAGCCAAAAAAGTTCTGTGAAGAGTGGTCAAATATTTTTAATAAAATTAAATAATTAACTTTTAATTTTGGAGAATTTCGTTATGGAACATTTTTCTAGCCGTAAATTTCTTACACTGGTAGGATTATTTGTAGGCTCGGGCTTATTTGCTTGGTTTAAACCCGCTTTCGTAGGTGATGCACAACAATTATTCAATTTTTGGATCTTTTTATGTGGGCTATATTTTGCTTCTAATGTAGGTGAAAAAATTGTAAATAAGCCTGTTAAATAATAAATATAATTTATTATAAACAAATTGAATAGACATTATATAATTAATTATATAATGTCTATTTTAGTTTATATAATTTAAATATTGGGTATATAATAATATGAAAGTTTATATCCTCTCATATGGACATTCTCCTTGGCAAAATGGTTTATTAATTTATAATGAAGCTAAAAGACAGCATAAAGAGGTTGCTTTAGGTTTTATAGAGACGCCGTTTAAGAGTGTATTACGCGATATAAAGAGGACAAAACCTGACTGGATACTCTTAACGGGCTCGCGTGCGTTACCTCCTAAGAAGCTAAAAGAACTAGCTAATATCGCAAAATTAGCCATATGGTGTCCCGACGATATTGATCCAGAACGTTTTATACTGTGGCAAAATCTTAAAGGAATTCCTTCTATTATATTTACAACGGTCACGGATTTAGATCCTACTTTAGCGCAAGATAAAGTAGTATGGATGCCACAATATTACGACAATGTATTTTATGCGCCCACGCTGCCTATTGATACGCCATCTTTATACGATATATGTTTTTTGGGCGGATTAGATGAAAAGAGAAATGAATGGTTAAATACATTAAGTAATAAAAATTATAAGGTTTTAGTATCTGATCGAATTTTTGGTCCTGCTATGTCTGATATTTATAGACAAAGTAAAATAGCTATAGGTATTTGGAGAGATGCGTTTACTGGAGGAGCTTTCGCGTGCTCTGATCGTATTTATAAAGCAATGGGGGCAGGCTGTTGTTATTTACATCATACAGTTGCGCAACCTACATTACTTTTTACACCAGGAAAACATTTTGATATATATGGAAATACTTACGAAGAATTAGAAACATTGATAAATTTTTATATAAAAAATGATAAAGCACGCATAGATATTAAAAACCAGGGAAGAAAAGAAATTGAAAAAAATCACACCCTCAAGGTAAGATTACCGCAAATTTGGAAATATTTGCATGATGGGCTATAAATGAAACGCATTGGACTAATTGCATATTCTAATAATTCTGGATTGGGTACGATAGCTTTTAATTTTAGAAAACATCTTCCTATAAGTAGTCAATTTATTATTAAGCACCCTATTAAGGGTACTCATGATATAAATATTCCGTATACTTTTGGCGATATAGAAACTACAGAAGTACAATTGTTACGTTATTTAGATAAGTGCTCACCTGAAATAGTAATTATTATAGAAACACCTTTTAATTTTAAATTTTTTAAGCTTTTACATGATAGAGGCATTAAAATTATTTTAATTCCTATGATTGATAGTATTGGAGTTAAAAAATTTATACCATATGAAGAATATATTGATTTAGTTATTAATTTTACAAATATTGGCCATAAAATTTATACAGATCAGTGGAACAAAAAGCATATATATTTACCTTACCCTATTGATACGGGGTATTTTAAACCTTCTAAAATATTGCCCAAGTTTACTTTTACGCATAGCGCAGGTTGGGGTGGCGCACATTATCGAAAAGCAACTGATTTGGTATTTACAGCATTTCGACAGTTGCAGTATATAGATAAAACAATGAGTACGCTATATTTACACGGACAGCCTGGAGAAAATAAATATAGTTTATATAATAAAAATATTTCTACTACCTTATGTATTAAAGATTTTAAAGAGGCTAAAGATATTTATACAAAAGGCAAAATTTATGTAGCGCCTAGTAGGCGTGAGGGGTTAGGCCTTCCTATATTAGAAGCAATGTCGTGTGGGTTACCTGTAATTACAACTAATGCTCCTCCTATGAATGAATGGTTTCCTGTAGACTATCCTTTATTAATAAATACAATAGAGCAGGCGACGTTAAAATATGGGGATAATTTAATGTATACACCAAATACCTATAATTTATTAGAGAAAATGCGATTTGCGCAAAATAATATGGAGGAAATGGTAAAATTAGGACAAACTAATCGTGCTATTATTCAAAATAATTATTCGTGGAAAATTTTGCGTTCTAAATATATGGAGTATTTAAAATAAATGCGTATTATATTAGGTTTTCCTATGATGGATCAGCAAACAGGCCATTATATTAAAAAAGCATTTGAGGTGTTAGGCCACGAAATAGTCGCAGTTAATGATCCACGTAATCCTTTACAGGGTGCGCAGCAACTCCTTACTTTTGTAGATAAGTATAAACCTGATTTTGTTTTCCTCGCTAAAGATGTACGTTATAATACTATTATTAAAGAGTTGTCTAAAAAAGTATTAACTGTTATGTGGAATTTAGACGTACGACAAGATATTAATATATTTTTACGCGCTAATGGCCCCATGTATCAATATTGTCATTTAAAGTTTACAATTGGTAAAAGTAATTTAAAAGAGTATCGAAAAATGGGAGTTAAAAATATTTATTGGTTATCTGAAGGTATTTCTCCGGAGCATCATAAAACAGAAGAATTATGTAGTATAGATAAGTTAAAGTATACTGCAGACGTAGCCTTTGCGGGATCTGTAAAGGGGTTACATTCAGGGCGCGGTGAGCTTTTAGAACTTATTAAAGATCAAAAAGATTTAAATTTTTTAAAATGGTCAAATGTATTTAATCATGCGCATAATAAAATGTGTCAGTGCTCAAGTATTAATTTGGGTCACTCAGGTTGGCCTAATGTTAGTTTATCTATGAGCGCTCGAGATTATAGGATAATGGGGGCGGGTGGATTTTTATTAACTAATAAAGTTAGGGATATTGAAGAATGGTTTGAATTAGATAAAATGTGCGTAGTATATACTTCTCCAGGAGAATGTTTAGAGAAGATTAGGTATTATTTAAAACATACAGAAGAACGTTGTGCAATAGCAAAATATGGGCAAAAAATAGTGCATGAAAAACATAAGTTTTCTGATCGTTTAAAAGAAGTAATTGAGTACGTACAAAATTTTAATGGGGATAATAAATAATGCGAAAACGTGTTGCGATAATAGGAGCTACTGGAATGTTAGGTAGTTCTGTGTATAAAGTATTGAAGGATAAGTGCGATCTTGTATTAACTGCACGATCGCAAAAACAATTTGACTTGTTAGAAAAAGTATATGGTGGAACTTCTGCACACAAAAAGATTATTTTTGATGCAGTACATTATATAATTCCTCCAGAACATAGGACACGAGATTTAGAAGAAACTATAGGAAAAGTTGATTTAGTCATTAATTGTATTGGGGTTTTGAATAAATTTTTTTCTGGGAAAGTTCCTACACCTCGAGAGTACTTTATGATCAATACTGAATTGCCTATAAATTTATCGAAAATATATGGACCGAAATTAATTCATCCTAGTACAGATTGTATTTTTGATGGAACGGCTGCTCCGTATATTGAAAGTTCTTCACCGGCGCCGTCTTATGGTCTCTATGGATATGCAAAATTATTTGCAGATGAAGTTGTAAAAGAACGTTCTCAAGTATTTAGATGTTGTTTAATTGGTGAAGAGCTCCGTAAAGACGCATTTCAAATGTTTACATGGTTCAAGAAACAAAAAAGTGTTGGGGGCTATACTAATTGGATCATAACTCCGATAACTGGTGTGGAGTTTGGCAAGATATGTTGGCGTATTCTTACAGAAAATATTAAAATTACTCCGAATCTTTTACATCTTGCTACTTCGCCAATTTCTAAATTTGATATATTACAAAAGTATAAAGAATTAAAAAAACTTGATATTCGAATTATTCCTGATGATAGTGTTAAATTTAATAAAACACTAATTACTGAATACCCGAAAGAATTGAAAAAACTTCGAATCGCAGATTTTGTAACACAATTAAAAGAATTATGAAAATATCTATATTAATTCCAACATTAGATAATCCAGAATTTATGGAATGTTTATTAGCTTCTATTAAAAAGCATACTACTGTTGAACATGAAGTACTTATTCATTATAATACTAAAGAAAATAATATAGGATTAGCAAAAGCTATTAATATATTGGGTAAACAGGCTCAGGGAGAATTTATTTGTTATTTTAATGATGATATGTATGTAGGGCCTGATTGGGATAAAGCATTGTTATCAAAAGTTAATCCAGATATACATTATCAATATCTAACTGCGGCATTAGTAGAACCCCAATATGAAAATATTTGTATGAATGCACCAATGGATTATGGCAGAAACTCAAATGAGTTTAGAGAAGAAGAATTTTTAAATACATGGTTCGATAAACGTAGAATAAAAGAAGATATAGTATCGCCATATTGTCCTATTTTTGTAACTAAAGCGTTATGGGATGAAGTAGGTGGGTACGATGAAGAGTATTTTCCATGTTTTGGTACGGATCCAGATTTTGCTGCTAAAATTTATTTTGCAGCGTTGGCAAAGGGTGCATCGTATGAATTTAGGGCCGTTGCAGATTGTTGCGTTTATCATTTTCAATGTATAACTACTGATAAAATAGCTAATAACGCGTATTATAGAAATAAGGCAAAAGAAATATTTTATCGTAAATGGAAAATGACTTGGGGACATTTATATCAAGAGTTGTTACATATAGGAAGTAAAGTATGACGAAGCACATATCTATAGGAATATTAGATATAGATAAAACTGAAGAAGAGTACGTAATTAAAGCAATTCAATCTGGGTTTTTATCTGCGGGACCTATGATAGAATCTTTTGAAAATAAAATTGCGGCGTTGCACGGGAAAAAGCATGGAATATTTGTAAATTCGGGGCAAAGTGCGTTGGAAGTTGCTTTAATACTAGCAAAAGAATGCCTAGGCCTTTATAACAGACCCTTAAGAGTATTAATACCCGCTACTACTTACGCAGCTACTTTATGGGCAGTTTTAAATACAGGAAACATACCAGTTTTTTGTGATATTAATAGGGATACTTTATGTATTGATTATACATGTACTAAAGATAAAGTATTTGATATAGTCCTTCCTGTAGATTTATGTGGTTATGCTGCAGGCGCGTATACAGAAGATTCTTATCAAATTGAAGATGCGTGCGAAGCCGTAGGCAATTCTTTTGCAAGTTATG
>Ga0164318_10006792_pt1 | contig 11085 bp, 7 predicted proteins | sample GuaBasSedimGuay9_FD_113734 | JGI IMG/M metagenome (GOLD analysis project Ga0164318, IMG submission 113734) | Subseafloor sediment microbial communities from Guaymas Basin, Gulf of California, Mexico - Guay9, Core 4571-4, 0-3 cm | ecosystem: Environmental > Aquatic > Marine > Hydrothermal vents >...
AGTTTCTTCTTTTAATTCTTCAACTCCTAATATTCTAGCTACACGAGAGGTGTTTGGAAAAATCCCAACTTCACTAGGTACCCCGTCTACGAAAATTGTTGACGTTGAATTAAAGTGAATTTGATGTAATGATGGTGCTCTAAATCCTGTTTGAAAAGAACCACGAACATTAATATTATCTGTAATCTCACCTAAGAAAGAAAGCTTTCCATTGATAGTTCCTCCAAAATCAGAGAAATTCTCATAACGTAATGCAGCAGTTGCTCTAAATCTTTCAGTGAAATCTGCTTCAACATCTACATATGCAGCAACTGAATTTCTATAAGCATCTACTTCGTTTTCTGGTTTAAACCCTGGGAATACTTGTATTCCACCAGGTCTAGTTCCTCCAAAGAAATCTGTTGGTACTGAAGAATCCGGATCTGTTGGATCATGTACATTACCATCAGTATTATATTGAGCATAAGAAATTTCTTCTCCTGCAAAAATACCATAGCTTTCCATTCTATATTCTGCTCCAAATGCTAGGTTAAATCCAGACAATACATCTTCATAAAATTTAGAAATATCAAGATTTGTAGTATTCTCTCCATAATTAAATCCACCAGCACCCGCTTCAAATGGAGTTGAATTTTCAAGAGAAGCATTTAAGGAATTTGCTATTCTAAAACTAAATTCGTTGAAACCATAGTTATTACTAAAATCAACATTCCAGTCACCTACCATACCTTTAATTCCTACTGCTAATGATTTGTCTTTAATAGTAGAGTTAATTTCTGGTAAAAACCCATCAATTCTAGCTGGTGTATATGCTCTAGATTGGTAAGGTAGTCTGTAGAAACCTGCAGAGTTACCATTTTTAAAACCAATACCTCCAAAAGAGTAGATTACTAAATCATCACTAACAGGAATTTCCATATTAGCCCAAAATTGACCTCCTCTAACTTCAGATTGTCCAACACGCATATTAAAATCGCTTCGTTCCATCCCTCTTGCAGCTAATTCTGCAGTAGTATTATCAGCATCTAAAATTCCTTGAAGGTCTTCTTTTGTAGAATCTAACGGCAAATTAAATCCTGCTTGATTTCCGTATGAAATAACATCAGCTACATCATCATCTAACAAAAGACTAATATCATAACCATCAGCTTGCGCTACTCTTTCAATAGTGTTATATTGATTAAAGATTTGTCCTTCCCACTCTCTCATTCTATTGGTTGCACCTCTAAAATCAAAGTTTCCTGTAAAGTTTATAAAACCTTTATCTCCAATTGGCAAACCATAGTTGGCTGCTAAATTAAATTTCTCTCCATCTATATCATCGTCATAGTTTTCGCTAGTGAAATTTGCACCAGTAGTCACACTAATAGCAAGTTCATTAGTTGCGTCCTTTAATACAATATTAATCACTCCAGCAATCGCATCGGATCCATATTGTGCAGCAGCACCATCTCTTAATATTTCTATTCTATCTATAGCAGCAACAGGAATTGCATCTAAATCTGTACCAACAGATCCTCTACCAAATGTTCCATTTACGTTTACTAAAGAAGATTTATGTCGTCTTTTTCCATTAATAAGTACTAATACTTGATCTGGACCTAAACCTCTAAGAGAAGCTGGTGCTATGTGATCTGTTCCATCTGAAATAGTTTGAGTATTAGAAGAAAATGAAGGCGCCGCATAATTAAGTAATTCAGTTACCGAAATTTGTGGAGAACTCTCTACAATTTCAGAAATATTTAAAACATCTACAGGAACTGCAGAGTTTAAAGCCGTTCTACCAGGATTACGAGTACCTACTAAAATAATTTCATCAAGAGAAACACCAGACACTAAAGACACATTAGCAGTTGAACCACTAACTGTTACTTCTTGAGTATCATATCCTATATAAGAAAATACAAGAATAGCTCCATCTGAAGCATCAATTGAATAATTTCCATCAAAATCTGTTACCGCTCCCGTTGAGGTATCTTTTACAATAATACTAACGCCCATTAATGGTTCTGAGGAGTCATCGGTTACAGTACCGGTTACTTGTGAAAATGCAAATGTTGTTGCCAACAAAGCAATCATAAGAATAAAAAAGTTTTTTTGTTTCATAAAGTTGTTTTTAATTGTTTTGACCAAAATACAATTTTTTATTTTATCGGCGAAATAACTCTTATTACCCGATTTTTTCAAGACTTTATTTTTATCTTTGAAAAAAACCATTTATGATTGATAGACAACACTTAATAGACCGTTTTTTGAGTTACGTAACAGTAGATACTGAAAGTGACCCAAACAGCGACGAAACCCCTAGTAGCAGCAAACAATGGGATCTAGCTAAACCATTAGCAGAAGAGCTTAAACGTATAGGAATGCAAGATGTAACCATCGATGAAAATGCATACATTATGGCAACTTTACCTAGTAATATAGACCATGAAGTTCCTGTTGTAGGTTTTATCTCTCATTTCGATACATCTCCAGATTTCACTGGTGCAAATGTTAATCCTCAAATAATAGAAAATTACGATGGAAAAGACATCGTTTTAAATAAAGAGGAAGATATTGTTTTATCCCCTTCTTATTTTGATGATTTACTTTTATATAAAGGTCAGACATTAATAACAACAGATGGGAATACATTATTAGGTGCTGATGATAAAGCAGGTATCGCTGAAATAGTTACTGCTATGGAATATCTTATCAATCATCCTGAAATAAAACATGGTAAAATTAGAATAGGTTTCACACCAGATGAAGAGATTGGTCGGGGTGCTCATAAATTTGATGTTGAAAAATTTGGGGCAGATTGGGCTTATACTATGGATGGCAGTCAAGTAGGTGAACTTGAATACGAAAATTTTAATGCAGCAGGTGCCGTTATTACTGTAAAAGGAAAAATTGTGCACCCTGGTTATGCTAAAGGAAAATTGGTAAATAGCATGTATATCGCAACACAGTTTATCAATTCACTTCCGAAAATGGAAACTCCAGAACACACGGAAGGTAGAGAAGGATTTTTTCATTTGCATAATATGATTGGTGATGTTGAAGAAACTAAACTCCAATATATTATTAGAGACCACGATTTATCACATTTTGAAGCAAGAAAAACCGTAATTAGCAAGCTAGCAGATGAATTAAATTCTCAATACGGAAGTGAAGTTATTAAAGTAGATATTAAAGATCAATACTTTAATATGCGAGAAAAAATTGAGCCTGTAATGCATATTGTTGATATTGCTAAAGAAGCGATGGAGCAATTAGATATAAAACCATTAATTAAACCAATTCGTGGAGGTACAGATGGATCGCAACTAAGCTATAAAGGACTTCCCTGTCCAAATATTTTTGCAGGTGGTCATAATTTCCACGGAAGATATGAATATGTTCCTGTAGAAAGTATAATAAAAGCAACAGAAGTTATAATAAACATTGTTCAAATTGTTGCTAAAAAATAAGTAAAAAAATTACTCATAAAAAAACCCTTCAGTTAAATTTAACTGAAGGGTTTTTTATTTTATTAGAAATTATAAACTATTTCTTTTTCTCTTTTGGTGCATTGAGCTTATTACTCATCTCCATAGAAATTGCAGAACGATTAAACTTCATCTTTCCTGCTGCTGTTTCAAGTATGCAAGTACCGTCATCATTTAACTCCAATATTTTTGCATACATTCCACTAGTAGTAATAATTTTATCTCCTTTTTTTAATTCACTAGAGAATTGTTTTTCATTTTTTGTTTTTTTCATTTGGGGACGTATCATAAAAAGATAGATCACAATGAATAACAAAATAAGCGGAAAAAAACTTTGTAATTGTTCCATAAATAAAAATTTATATATTATTTATTTAAGATGTTTTTAAAGATTGTCCTGCTGTAGCTGGAGTACCCGCTTTAGGGTTTACAAAAGCTTTTATTTTAAGTGTCTCTTTACCAGTTGCAGTATTAGCAGTAATAGTTACTGTTTTACTAACTTGGTTCTTACCAGACCCATTAAACTTAACTAACATTTCTGCAGTATCTCCAGGTGCAACTGGCGTTTTAGGATATGTAGGCACTGTACATCCACAACTACTTTTAGCATCTACGATTACTAACGGTGCATCACCAGTGTTTGTAAATTTAAATACGTGCTCTACTTTAGTACCTTGGTCGATGGTTCCAAAATCGAATTCTTTTTCAGCAAAAGTAATTACAGGAAATTTCCCTGCATTTGCATCACGATCTGCTGCTTCTGCTACTTTTTCTTCACTTACTTTATCTGCAGCATTTTCTTTACAAGATGTAAAAACAAAAGCTGACATAATTGCAATAATTAAGATTGACTTTTTCATAATAATATAGGTTTATGTTTTTTTTAGTGGGGCTAAAATACTTAATTTTTATCTTTTATTTAAGACCGCGACCTGTTTTATTTAATTTATCGGAAGATGCAAATTCTTTTACCAATTTATCAAGAATCCCATTTATAAATAAACTGCTTTTTGGAGTAGAATATTCTTTAGATACTTCTAAATATTCATTAATGGTAGCTCTTACAGGAATAGATGGGAAATATAAAAATTCTGATATTCCCATTTTTAATATAATCATATCTATATCTGCAATTCGCTCCTTATCCCAGTTAGGAGTTTTTTCATCAATTACTTCGGTAAGATCATCATCGTTAATTATTACCTTTTGCATTAATTCCAATGCATAATCACGATCTTCTTTATTTTTATATAATTCAGGAATTAAAACTACATCTACATTCTTTTCAGAAACTTTAGATAGCATTTTAACTATTAATGTATTTACCAAAGGAAAGTCATCTAGCCAAGTAAGACGTTTGTCTTCTATGTATTCGTACAGCTTCTCGTTAGGGGCAATAACCTTCTTAAATATTTTTAAAAGAAAATCTTTGTCTTCATTAAAATTGGTAGCTTTTTGATTTAAAAACTCAACATACCAATCTTGCTCTTTTAAAGAATTAAAAATTATAGTAACATACTCAGAATCTATTTCCCAATAATTAAGTTTTCTCCTTTTGATGGTATCTGAAAACATCTCGTTAGACAAAATCAACTCAATTACTTTGTTTTCTACAAATAACCTACTTGGATTTTTCTCCAAATCTGTTGCTAAATGTTTTTTCTGAGATTTATTAAGATAGCTTTCTGCCTGATCTCGAAGAGCTAGAATTAATTGAAGCATTACCAAATACAAATCTTGCATTTGCTCCATATTATAGAGTAAAAACTTTTCTTGCGTTTCAAGATTTTTATTTTCGCTTTGATTATAAGCATAAATAGATTGTAAAACCTTAACTCTAATGTGTCTTCTAGTAAGCATATTTTATAAGAACTTTAATAATTTAACAAGGCACAATAATATTATTATGCGCTTCAAAGTTACTAATTTAATTGCCCATTAATACTTTTTAATCTTCGGGCATCAATTCTAGATTGTGCAATATTGAAAGCTGCTTGATGAGTAGTTACTCCATTAGCTTCAGCATTGTTAAATATTTCTAGTGTTGTATTATAAATATTTTCTGTTTTACGAATAATCTCTGTTTTACCGTAATTTTCTAATTCAGCATAAACATTAATTATTCCTCCAGCATTAATTAAAAAGTCTGGTGCATAAACGATTCCTTTTTCTCTAAGCAATAAACCATGTTTTTGCTCATCAGCTAGTTGGTTGTTTGCTGCTCCTGCAATTACTTTTGCTTTTATTTGAGATAAAGTATGATCATTAATTGTTGCTCCTAAAGCACAAGGTGCATAAATATCCATTTCTTCAGCATAAAGATTATCTCCTTCATAAATAGTAACATTATACTTGTCGCGAATTTCTTCTAAACGCTCTCTATTAATATCTGAAATATAAATTTTAGCTCCTTCATTATTCAAGTGTTCCACCAATGCTTCCCCAACATTTCCTATTCCTTCTACATAAACTACTTTATCCTCTAAAATATCACTTCCGAAGGCATATTTTGCAGCAGCTTTCATCCCCATAAAAACACCATAAGCTGTTATTGGAGAGGGATTTCCAGCCCCACCTTTTTCTTCAGAAATACCTGTTACAAATGGAGTCACCGTTCTTACTAAATCCATATCTGATGTCGCCATACCCACATCTTCTGCAGTGATATATTTCCCTCCTAAAGAGTGAACAAATTCTCCAAAACGCAACATTAATTCAGGAGATTTTTGAGTTTTTGCATCCCCAATAATTACTGCTTTACCACCACCTAAATTAAGGCCTGTTATAGCAGCTTTATAAGTCATCCCTCGAGATAATCTCAACGCATCATTTAAGGCTTCCCATTCATTATTATAATTCCACATACGAGTACCTCCAAGAGCAGGACCCATAACCGTATTGTGTATTCCTATTATTGCTTTTAAACCTGTATCTTTGTCATTACAAAAAACAACTTGTTCGTGATTATCGAATGATATTTGTCCGAAAACAGGGTTCATTTTAATAAGATCTTTTTTGTTAATTACTTCAGTCTCCATATATTGAATTTAGCACCTCTTTTATAAGGACGTGCAAAAGTAATTGATTGCGAAATACCTCACAATAATATTAAGATTAAATTATGACTTTGTTGATAAAAATATTTTTTACCTAAATGAAAGAACTTCAGCACCTTAACATCTACTTCATAAAATATAGAGGCCGATTATTAATAGGATTAATTATTACAATAATCGCAACTGTTTTTAAATTAATTGTTCCCATGAAAATTGGTAGTATCATTAACATAATAAAAGATTATGTAGATGGTACTGTAACCGATATTGGAGTTGTAAAACAAGAATTACTCTTCAATATTTTAATTATTTTAGGAACAGCTCTCTTAGCAGGTTTGTTTACTTTTTTAATGAGACAAACCTTTATCGTGGTTTCTCGTAATATTGAGTTTGATCTTAAAAATGAAATCTTTCAACAATACGAACGGCTTTCGTTAGGGTTTTACAAACAAAACCGTACCGGAGATTTAATGAATCGTATAAGTGAAGATGTTTCTAAAGTTAGAATGTACGTTGGTCCAGCATTAATGTACAGTGTTACTAATTTAACTTTACTCATAGTAGCCTTAAGTTATATGTTTTACAAAGCTCCAAACCTTACTTTGTATGCTATTGCCCCTCTCCCTTTGCTATCTGTTGCCATCTATAAGCTAAGTGCTGCAATACACAAACGCAGCACTGTAGTCCAAGAATACTTATCTAAACTAACCTCATTTACACAAGAAAGTTTTAGTGGTATTTCAGTCATTAAAGCATATGGAATTGAATCTAGAATTAATACTAGTTTTAAAGATCTCGCAGAGGGCAGTAAAGATAAAAACATTGACTTGGTTAGGGTTCAGGCTTTGTTTTTTCCATTGATGATTTTACTTATAGGCCTCAGTAATATTCTTGTTATTTATATTGGAGGGAAACAATTTATCAATGATGAAATAGAACATCTAGGAACTATAGTTGAGTTCTTAATTTATGTAAATATGCTTACTTGGCCTGTTGCTGTTATTGGTTGGGTAACTTCTATGGTGCAACAAGCTGAAGCTTCTCAAAAGCGTATCAATGAGTTTTTAAAGGAAGAACCCGAAATAAAAAACTTTGTTTCTAACAACACTCCAATTACAGGTGCTATAGAATTTAATAAACTTACTTTTACTTACCCAGATACTAATATTACCGCATTAAAAAATCTAAGCTTTTCAATAAACCCTGGAGAAACCTTAGCTATTATAGGAAATACTGGGTCAGGTAAATCTACTATTTTAGAATTAATAGGAAGGCTATACGACGTTGAAGATGGGCAACTAAAAGTAAACGGCACCAATTTAAGAGATCTAAATCTTGATAATTTAAGAGGAAGTATTGGTTATGTTCCGCAAGATGCCTTTTTATTTAGTGATACTATTTTAAATAATATAAAGTTCGGAAAAGAAAATGCTACTGAAGATGAAGTTTTTGAAGCTGCCAAAAAAGCATCGGTCCATAAAAACATTATTGGTTTTAAAAAAGGATATGATACTATTTTAGGAGAAAGAGGTATCACACTAAGTGGAGGACAAAAACAGCGTGTTTCTATTGCTAGAGCCATCATAAAAAACCCACAAATTTTATTGTTTGACGATTGTCTTTCGGCAGTTGATACAGAGACTGAAGAAGAGATTCTTCGAAACATTAACGCTATTTCTAAGAACAAAACCACTATTATTGTCAGTCATAGGATTTCTTCAGCAAAAAATGCAGATAAAATTATAGTCCTAAATGAAGGTGAAATTATACAGCAAGGCTCTCATAATGAGCTAGTAAACCAAGATGGCTACTATAAAGAATTATATGCAAAACAACTCTTAGAAAAAGAAAACTAACTATAATGTTGCCATATCTATATTTTTTTTAGAATTTTGACAAAACCTTTAAAAAAACAAAATATATTATGAGTGATAATTATATGATGGAGAGAGAAGAAATACATTCAAAAGTAATGCGTGCAGGAAGACGTACCTACTTCTTTGATGTTAGAGCTACCAAGGCAGGAGATTATTATTTAACCATTACAGAAAGTAAAAAATTTACTAACGACGATGGTTCCTTTCACTACAAAAAACATAAAATCTATCTTTATAAAGAAGATTTTACTGAATTTAAAGATAGTTTAGAAGAAATGATTTCTTTTATTATTGATGAAAAAGGTGAAGAAGTAATTAGTGAACGTCATCAAAAAGATTATAAAAAAGAAGATGAAGTTACTGAAACTGATTCTGAAGAAACTTCAACATCTAGTTTTACAGATGTAGATTTCGACGATATTTAAGAATATATCCACATACATTTCACAAACATCCCTCCACCTATTTAGGCTTGGAGGGATGTTTTTTTTTATATCTTTAGCAAAATCAAAATTCCCATATGAAAGATATACTTCGGTTACTTATTTTATTGATTTCTATTAATGCTATCGCACAAGATTATTCTATTGACTTAGATTACTACCTGCCAACAGATGTAAGTTATAACAAAAACATTCCAACACCTAAAAGTATTGTTGGTCACGAAGTAGGTGAATGGCACATTACTCACGATAAGCTCGTACAATACATGTACACACTGGCGAATACTAGCGATAGAATAACCATTGAAGATAGAGGAGAAACTTTTGAAGGTAGACCATTGTTACTTCTAACCATAACTTCTCCTAATAATCACAAAAATATAGATCAGATTCGTAAAGCTCATTTGTCCTTGACAGACGCTTCCAATAATAATTCTAATTTAAATGAAATGCCTGCGGTAGTATATCAAGGCTTTTCTATTCATGGAAATGAAGCTAGTGGTTCAAATGCAGCCCTAGCAGTTGCCTATTATTTAGCTGCAGCACAAAGCACAAAAATTGATGAACTATTAGAGAATACAATAATTTTATTCGACCCCTCTTATAACCCTGATGGCTTACAACGATTTGCTAGTTGGGCAAATATTCATAAAAACAAAAACATTAACCCAGACCCTAACGACAGAGAGTATAGTGAAGTCTGGCCTGGGGGAAGAACCAACCATTATTGGTTCGATTTAAACAGAGATTGGTTACCTGTACAATTGCCAGAAACCCAAGCAAGGGTAAAAACTTTTCATAACTGGTATCCAAACATCCTCACAGATCATCATGAAATGGGCACCAACGCAACGTTTTTCTTTCAACCTGGGATTCCGTCACGAACCCATCCCCTTACTCCTTCAAAAAACCAGGAACTTACGGCTGGCATTGCAGAATATCATGCCAAAGCTTTTAACAAACTGGGGAGTTTCTATTATAGTAAAGAAAGTTTTGATGATTTTTATTACGGAAAGGGATCTACTTTCCCAGATATAAATGGAGGTATTGGGATTTTATTTGAGCAAGCATCTTCAAGAGGTCATGCTCAGGAAAGCGATAATGGAATACTCACTTTTCCATTTGCTATTCGGAATCAATTTACTGCCGCACTTTCAACGTTAGAAGCTGCTGTAGCTATGAGGCCCCAACTATTAGAATATCAACAAAAATTTTATAAAGATGCTCAAAAAGAAGCTTCAGAAGGGGGCGCTATTATTTTTGGTGATGAAAAAGACGCCACTAAAGTGTACCGCCTTGCTGAAATACTCCAACGACACCAGATAAAATTTCATGAATTGAAAGAAGATTTTTCAAAAAATGGAAAATCGTTTCAAAAAGGGTACAGTTATGTCATTCCGAAAAATCAAAAACAATATCGCCTTATAAATGCTATGTTTGAAAAACGTACCAATTTTCAAGACAGCTTGTTTTATGATATAAGTGCTTGGACATTTTCTTTGGCTTTTAATTTAGATTATGAAGAAACTAAATCTACTGACAAATTAGGCAAATTAGTTTCAAAATTAAAAATGAAGGAAGTAACAAAAATAAAGAATTCTAATTATGCATTTTTAATGGAGTGGCATGATTATAACACTCCTAAAGTTTTAAACAAATTACTAGAAAAAGGATTACGAGTAAAAGTTGGATTAAAACCTTTTACATTAGAAAATAAGGATTATGATTATGGAACTATTTTAATCCCTGTCCAAAACCAGAAACTAGATAAAAATGAGATTAAATATTTTCTATTAGAATTAGCTCAAGAAAACAATGTAATTATAACTGGAGTCTCAACTGGTCTTACTGAAGGCATTGATCTAGGAAGTAGTAATTTTAAAATTATAGAACCTCAAAAAATTGCTTTAATTATAGGTGATGGCATAACCCCTTATGATGCAGGTGAAGTGTGGCATTTATTAGATCAACGCTTCGATATTCAAGTGACAAAGTTGGATACACATACTCTTGATCGTGTTGATTTAAGCCGTTATACAGATATAATACTACCCAATAATAGGGGAAATACAATATCTGACAAGAGTGCAAAAAAAATTAAAATATGGGTTGAAAATGGAGGCTCTCTTATTGGATATAAAAATGCAGGAAAATGGTTTAATAGTAATGAATTATTAAAAATAAAATATAAAACAAAAAAGGATTCAGCTCAAAATATCTCTTTTGAACAAAAGGA
>Ga0164318_10006793_pt1 | contig 11083 bp, 6 predicted proteins | sample GuaBasSedimGuay9_FD_113734 | JGI IMG/M metagenome (GOLD analysis project Ga0164318, IMG submission 113734) | Subseafloor sediment microbial communities from Guaymas Basin, Gulf of California, Mexico - Guay9, Core 4571-4, 0-3 cm | ecosystem: Environmental > Aquatic > Marine > Hydrothermal vents >...
ACACGAAAAAAAATCCTGCAAGCTCTTGAAATGACCAAAAATAAAACTGATAATTCACCAGCTAAAAAACATGGAAATATTCCATTGTAGGATTATTTAATTTAATTTTAGAATGCTATTTTTAAATCAATAGATTTTTTGTTTTAGCGGCTAGTATAATTTTTTAAATCAAAAAAAGGGTTTGCAGATTAATATTCTACAAACCCTTTTCTTATTTTAATCTATTTTATTGTAATAAAATAGCCAGACCAACTAGTCTTTATTCGTGTGTATAGATAAGTGAAGCATTCCTATATCCAGATAAATCTTTATACCAATCCTGTGATAATTGACCATTGCTCTCTGCCCATTCAACAAATTTTAGATAAACAGAAGTAATATCACTTTTTTCTATTGGATAATCAAATGGCTCAGGTATATTAATTGCCCAAGGCAAATTATTATCTGTTTTATAGTATTTACCAGTTGCAGGGTTTGAATCATCATTCATTGTGCCAAACAGAGTAATGTCTGCAAGACTTGTGGGTGGATAATCAGGTAAATGTACTTCGATGCCTCTTGTCAAATCAACAATTAAAAATGGATTAAAGTTGGGCATATCTAAATCTGCTAAGCTGTAAGTAGATTGAGTGTAAGCTATGTACATATTCAATGTATCAGGATCAACATATGTTGCATTTGGATCTGTATTTACACCAATACCTGATCCCGGATGAGGCATCAAATTAAAGGCATTATCGTATACAATAATTGTGGGTATTGCCTGTCCTTGTTCAATTCCATTTGATCCTAAACTTATATAGCCTTCTTGCAAATCATATCCGGTTACAGATAGAATATCTGCATCATCAATATTATCGTTTGCAAGTTGGAAACCAAAGCCATTTTCGAGAGTAGCACCAAATGCCTTAACAATAAAAGTTCCAAATGTTTCAACAATCATGTTTGAACCGTTTGTAACGGTCATAAATCTATAATCTATAATTAAATCATTAAAGTCATAATCACCTTTACCGGGCCATAAATCTTCGTAAGCTAAAGTTCCATTGCCTGCTGCTGGATAATAATTATTGAAACAACGAGTAGGATCATTTGGATAATCATCAACATCATCATCACAACCATCGCCATCAGTATCGGTACCATTTGAAATAAATACATTTATTGTTGCTTGTGAGCAAAGACTATTTAAATCACAAACTTTATAATCAATTTCAGTTGTACCTGAATAACCATCAGCAGGTGTAAAAGTTACTAAGCCAGTGTTACCATCTACAGTAAATACACCTTCAGTTGAAGGGGGCTCACTTCCTGAAATAAATTCTACAGTTGTAGGGTCTAAATCTGCAGCACCTTCTGTATCATTATGAAGAGCATCAATATCAACAGGAGTATTCAATGTTGTTGTTGTATTGTCATCTACGGCAGTAGGCCCATCAACATTGGTAATATCAACAGTAATTTTAGCATCATCGCATAAACTATTTATATCACAAACATTATAATAAATGGTTACTTGACCTGTAAATCCATTTACAGGCGTAAATGTTACTAATCCTGTTGTACTATGTACTGTAAAAATACCTTCAGTAGCTGGATTAGGTTCAGTTCCCGATACAAAACTTACGGATGTAGGAACCAAGGCTCCACTTCCTTCTGTATCATTAGCTAAAGCATTAATATCAACAGCAGTGTTCATTGGTGTTGTTGCAATATCATCAATAGCCTCAGGTCCAACAAGTGGTCCCACAACAACAGCAGTTGATTCAAAACTAAATCTTCCGCAATTATCAGTTGCTTTAACTGTTATAAAACATGTAGTAGGTCCGGTAACTGTAGGTGCGGTGTATGTTGTTGATGCATTATTTGGATCACTAAATGTACCACCCTGACATGAACTTGACCATTCGTAAACATATGGTTCATTACCGCCTGACCCACTTGCATTCATACTTATTGTTGAACCTGATGGAACAAACGTGGGAACATTTGAACTAACTGAAATTTCTTTTTGAACACCAGCCATTAAAATAAAATTAAAAAAGGCCCTTTGAGCTGCAACTCTATCCGCAATGGGATCATGATTATCATCATGGTCGTGACCAGCTTCGTACATTACCATACCGTAACTAGTGTTTCCGAAAGCGTACCCGTAAGCTAAAACAGCTGCTTCATTAGGATCTGCTTGAGAGTGATTTGGTTGATACACAGCAATATTTGTAGAGCCTCTCCAATTGTCACCTTTATTTGGCATATATATTTGTTCAGAGCCTCTTGTTGTGGCCCCATCAATATCACCGATAAATTGCATAATAGGATCACTAGTATATGAAGGACTATATGTATATGAACCACTTCCATTATTATGATGTTCCCAATCATTTAAACCTACTTCGCTTAAAAAATTAGCACCTGTAACCATTCCTTCAAGTGAACTTACTGCGTGGCAGGCTGCCCATAAATATCCTTGATCTTCCGTTACAAAATTAATTAATGCAGTTTGCCAACTTTGATTCCAATTGTGAGGGTCAGCATGAGGTAGAACATAAACATCACCACAACTTGTTAAATTTGTTGGATTACCAGCTGTTATATACGAAGCTGTAGGAATTTCTGCATTATCATAATAATCTTCAACTTTATCACCGTTCTGAGCATCTAAAACTGCTCGTGGCCATGATGTAAGCTCTCTATAAACTGGAGCAACAAAACTATTGGTAGTTGGTCCGTTAACATCAACTCCTTTTGCTTTCCATGTATTAATTAATGCAACCACATCAGAATTAACAAACTCAACAGGAATAATAAATGCACTTCCCTTATAGTCAAAATTGTCTACTGTAAAATCAATACCATCCCTGATTTTTGATTCATTTATTGCCCATCTTACAGGAACATTTTTAGTTACAATTAATTGATAAACCAATCCATATGGTTTCAAACCATTAGCAAATGTTTGAGGTGAACTACCCATATTTATTATATATGAACCAGGGTTTATCGTTTCATTCGTTGTTGCTAGAAGCTGTGAACTTGAAAATATGAGTATAAAAATAATCCCGGCAAAAGTCGTAATCAATCCACTTAGCTTTTGATTATACATTTCTTTATTATATTTCATAACAATAATTTTTAGTGATTAACTTACCAGTACTGCTGCAGATTAATTAAATGTATACTCGATTTTTTTATTTTCGAGTGTCAATTTATGAACCTGACCATCATATAATAACTCAACCTCCGTAACATAAGTTGGTACAGTTATTTTAGTTTTATATTCAGTATCTGGAAACAGCAATCCTTTATGATAATTATCTCCATCAGTAGAATTAATAAAAATTGCGTTTCGGGTTGATCCAGATAGTACAACTTCAATATCCATTGATGTTTTCCAGTCAAAGCTATCATCAACTACTAATTCACTCATGGTTTTGTCTTCTGGGAGAATTTCATTCTCAGGTATGTTTTTTCTGCAGGAGCTAAACAATACTGCTAACACTGCAAATAGTAATATTAGTTTTTTCATGACCTTATATTTTGGTTAATTGAAATCATTACATCTAGGATTCTACATATCAACTATTATGCCAACAAAACCATGCAATCGCAACCCGCTACTTAACTGCCTGTTACAGGGAATAAGGTATTAGCGCACATTCCCATATTGGGACTAATTTCTCAAATAGCAAATATTTCTTCTCAAGAAAAACAAATGTAATTCAAATTTTTGAAGATGACACCTGATATATGTCATATAAAAGGTCAAACTAAAAAAAGGACTTACAGATTATAAATCCATAAGCCCTTTATAAAAGTAATATTAAAATTAACTTTATTCTTCTTCTTCTTCTGATTCTTCGTATGCTTTCAACAGCATTTTTTGTACATCTGTTGGTACTTGTTGGTAAGAGTCGTATTTAGAACTAAAAGTACCTCTACCTGAGGTAATTGCACTTAATGAAGTTGCATATCTTGTCATTTCTGCTGCAGGTATTTTTGCTCTAATTATTTGATTTTTGCCAGCAGCATCCATACCCATAATAATTCCACGTCTTCCTTGTAGGTCAGTCATAACTGCTCCCATCATATCTTCGGGCATATTAATCTCAACATCATTTATAGGCTCCATAATTTTAGGACCCGCAGCTTTAAAGGCTGTGCTAAATGCAAATCTACCTGCTAGTTTGAACGAAATCTCATTTGAATCAACAGGGTGCATTTTACCATCGTAAATGTATACAACAATATCACGAGCATATGATCCAGTTAAAGGACCTTCATTCATACGTTCCATAATACCTTTAAGTATAGCAGGAAGGAAGCGAGCATCAATGGCACCACCAACAATACTATTGTTAAATATTAACTTTCCACCCCAAGGTAATTCATGAATATCTGTTCCACGAATTGGAATATCAGTAGGTTCTTTATAACCTTCAACAAATGGCATAATACGCAGATGAACTTCTCCAAACTGACCAGAACCACCTGATTGTTTCTTATGACGGTAATCAGCATTAGCTATTTTGGTGATAGTTTCTCTATAAGGTATTTTTGGAGAAGTAGTTTCTACTTCAATTTTATGAATATTACTTAGATACCACTTTATTATGTTAATGTGAAATTCACCTTGAGTTTTAATGAGCATTTGCTTTAGCTCCCTCGAATATTCAATCTCAATGGTTGGATCGGTACGGTGCATTTCATTAAGGAGTGTTCCAATTTTCTCATCGTCAGAACTATTAACTGCACTCATTGCAACAGTAAAAATAGGTGTAGGAAGAGTAAGTGGTGCAAATCCTGTGTCTGCAGATTTTGGATCCATTAACGAATCACTAGTTTTTACATCTTTTAGTTTGATGGTTACCGCGATATCGCCAGCAACAACTTTATCAACTTTTTCACGGTTTTTACCATTTAGTAAAAACATCTGGGTAATTCTTTCTTTGTTTCCTGTTCGTGGATTAATAAGATCTATACCTTCGGTAATAGTGCCACCATATACTTTAAAAAAGGATACCTCACCAAGGTGTTGTTCAATTGATGTTTTAAACACAAACAATGCTGGAGTATCGTCAACATTACAAGCATATTCTACACCATCAGTTGTTTTTCGTGGCTTCATTAAATTTGGTGATGGACATGAATTTGTAATGAAGTCCATAATTCGTGTTGCACCAATACCATGTTTTGCCGAAGTACACATTACTGGGAAAATTGCTCTTGTAATCATACCTAAACGCACGCCTTCTCTCATTTCATCGAGTGTAAGAGTGTCGTGTTCAAAATACTTCTCCATCAAAGCTTCGTCACCTTCAGCAGCATTTTCAACAAGAACTAAATGTAGTTCATCAGCCTTATCTTTTTCTGAATCAGGTATATCCATAATTTCTGGCTCTCCACCTTCAGCTTTATAAACAAGCTGTTTCATTAAAATAAGGTCAATAATAGTATTAAAACCTTCACCTACACTTACAGGATACTGAACAATGGTTACTTTATCACCAAAATAATCTTTTAATGAAGTTACTGTTTCTGTATAATTGGCACCTGAATGATCAAGCTGATTTATGGCAAAAACTGTAGGGCAATCTGCTATCTCAGTTTGTTTCCATGCTGTTTCAGTGGTAGCTTCAACACCATTCTGGGCATTTATCATAAAAACTGCTGTACCACAAACGCTTAAAGCAGCTGCTGTTTCCCCAACAAAGTCAGAGAATCCAGGTACATCAACTATATTTATTTTGTTGTTGTTGTAAATAGTGTATAACAATGATGAGTGGACTGAATGTTGACGATCAAGTTCGATTGCCTTGTAGTCGGATACAGTATTTTTGTCATCCACACTCCCTCTACGATTAATCATTTTTCCTTCGAAAACCATAGCTTCTGCCATTGTAGTTTTCCCTGATTTCGCCCCGCCAATCAAAGCGATATTTCTAATGTCGTTAGTTTCGTAAATCTTCATCTTCTAGTTATTTTTGCGATTGAAATATTATTTAAAGCACCTAAATTACAGAATCTAAACTAGTAATAACTTGATGGTAAGGTTAAAAAACACATACTAGCTAGCTTCCAATAAAAATAGGGTTCGCAAATGTAGCAAAATAAATTAATGTAAAGATGATTAGACTCTATTTATAGTGGGTCTAAAATGAGAAAATAACTAAACCATTATGCACTGGAAGTACAGAGGTTTGATTCACGAACAAAATCAGTTCTAAGGATTACTAAAAATGGCTAGAAGTTGGAAGCTAGAAGTAATTCTACTTCAGGCTTCCGACTTCTAACAAAATTTAGACAGCTTCGAAGGCGCGGATAAAGCACTTAAGATGTATACCTTCCTGCTGGCAAAGGCTTAGAGGTTAGTGTAGCACCCATTGCAATGCCGAAAAAGATATTATTTTAAGATTTCTTTTTTGATTATTGTCCAATTTTCATCGGAAATTTTTGCGCCAATATTTTCTATTACTGATGAGGCTAGCAATGAACCTATTTCACCGGATTTTTCAAATCCTAAGTTATTAACTAATCCATAAAGGAAACCTGCAGCATAAATATCGCCAGCTCCTGTAGTATCAATTGGCTCAATTTCTCTAACATCAACAGTTACAATTGTATCTCCCTGCTTAATCATTGATCCTTTTTTTCCTATTTTTACAATTGCAATATCTGTAACTTTTGATATCTCGTTTAGTGCCTCCTCTGGTTCCATTCCAGTAAATGCTTTGGCTTCTTCTTCATTTGCAAAAACTATATCTACATATTTCTCAACCATTTCTTTTAAAAAGTCAAGGTTGTCTTCTACAACATTATAGCTTGCAAGATCAATGGAAACTTTTAATCCGTTATTTTTAGCAGTTTTCAAGATTGCTTCCAATAGCTCATGATTTTGAACCAGGTATCCTTCCACATGAAGTATATCATATCCTGCAAATTGCTCATCTTTAAGATGGTTAGCAGAAAGTTCGATTGCAGCACCTAAAAAAGTACCAAAAGTACGTTCTCCATCTTTACTAATCATAGCATTAGCAATACCTGATGGTGATTTGCTTTTTATTAGAATAGGGGAGATGTTGTTGTTTATTAGGTCATTATGAAAAAAGTCACCAGTTTCATCTTCACCAATAGTTCCAATAAATGCTGTTTCAACGCCAAGCTTAGCAAGTCCGTGAATTGTATTGGCCGCTGATCCACCTGATGCCATCTGTTTTTTCAAACCTTTGCTGTTTTCTTGAATTTCCTCTGATTTGGTTGCATCAACAAGTTGCATACTTCCTTTTGGAAGATTGAGGGTTGCCAATAGTTCATCGTTTTCAAGCTGGGTTAATACATCTACTAATGCATTTCCAATTCCTATTATTTTTGTCATGTTAAATTTTTTTGCAAAATTAAAAATTATGATAAATATTCTATCTTTTTTTATGAAAAAATCAGATCAAATAATCTAATCCTAGCTCCTTAAGCTTTTTATTTGTTGGTCGCGATGTATCAATGTCCCATCCTCTATCTGTATAATAGCTTTCTAGGATTTTCTCAAATTTATTTCTGTTAACAATAGCGCCTTTTTGAGGGCCTACTGTAAACTTATTGGTATAAAACCGTTCGGGGAGAATATCATCATTTTTATCAAATCCCTCACGATAATTCATCATTTTTTCCAAATTAAAGATACGTTCACCAGCTTTATTAAACTCTTTCTCAGTCCATTCTTGACCGGTTATGGCTGTTAAAAAATGGCGATAGTGTAGTTCATCTTTGTACCAGTCTGCAGCAAAAGCACAAGCCCCTAGTGAATCCATAAGTACAATATCATCTTGCTCGCTCATTTTGCCACCATTTAAATGACAAGCTCCACGATTAGCTGTAACATAAGACATTCCATTATCTTCAAAAGCAGGTACATTCCAGGCTGCTAACTCATGACCTTTTACTTGTATGGCAAAATTGCTTGAGCCCTGTCCAATTTTATCAGAAAGTGGTTTTACACCTTGTGCCGCTAATTTGCCAACACCGTCCATACTGCCTATCTTATGAAGCATCTCAAGCGATGCATCCACACTTCCCCATTGCAAGTCGATGCCATCTAAAAATTCTATGTCAATGAGTTCTTTGTCGTAACATTCCATTAAAAAACCAATGGTATTGCCCGCGCTTATGATGTCCATACCATAATCATCAGCCACATAAATTAATTTTGCCAAGCCTTCCAAATTATCTATCATCAAATTTGCGCCAAGCATGGTTCCGGTTTCATATTCGGGGGCATCATGTACCATTGTGCCATAAGCACCTTTTGCATATCCGCTTTTTTTACAAGATAATGCACATGAGAAACAAGCAAAATCGCGCTTCCAAATTTTCTTTCTTGCAGCTTCAGTTGACATATTTTTTATTCCTTCAAAAGTTCCCTCACTATAGTTTTTAACTGCTTGCGAACCTTTGTCAGAAGAATATACTAAAGCGCCAGTTGTTCCCTCATCTCTCCAAAATTTACGATTGTCATCATTCTTGCTAAATGATATTCTGGCTTTTTCCAATAGTTCAAGATAATCTTTATGTTTAGCAACTGTTGGCATTCCTGTACCCTTAATGGCTACAGCTTTTAAGTTTTTAGAACCCATTACACATCCAACGCCACCACGTCCTGCAGCTCGGGCTGCCGTATTTATAACCGAAGCATAGGGGAGTAGATTTTCTCCGGCAGGCCCAATGTAAAAACTCTCAAATTTTCTATCACGTAAATCTTCAACAAAATACTTATCAAATTTGTCGGTTCCCATTCCCCAGTATCTAGATGCATCTCTAATTTCAACCATGTCATCTTCAATGAAAATATATACTGGCTTTTTGGCTTTCCCAGTAATAAGTAGTCCGTCATATCCTGCAAATCTAATTTCGGGGCCAACAAAACCACCCATATTTGAATAGCTTATGGTGGAGCTGTGTTCGTATTTTTTATTGAGTGGTGATGTTTTTGGAGATTTAGTTACCACGCATGACCTTGATGATGATGGAATTGGAAATCCGCTGAAAGGGCCAGGCATTATTAATATGGGATTTTCAGGAGATAATGCATCTACCCCAGGGTTTGGTAATTTATCATATAGTAGCTTCATGCCTAATCCACGACCTCCAATGTAATTTATCAGGTAATCTTCAGGAATCGGAGTTTTTTTAATATCTCCTGTTGTTAGGTTTATTTCAAGTATTATTCCGTTATATCCATCCATTGCTGCTAATTTTGATAAAAATGTTCAATCATTTTTTCTGCAATTTTATTTGGTGAAATATTTCTCAATTCCATATCTGATGTAATTGTGATATATTGCAAAGCACCGTAAGGACAATATTTAACACATTGGGGATCGCCATCACAGAGGGTGCACATTCGTTCGGGCATTCCGGTTTCCTTATTGGGGAATATTACTCCTCCGCTTTTTTCACGGCAAGCTACTGAACATTTTTCACAGCCAATGCATGTTTCCAAATCATTTTTTATGGTGTTGTATTTTTCATCACGATATAAAGCTTTTCTCCCTGTTATTGGGTCAGCAATAACCGGACAAGCTTCGATACATGGCGAATCATCACAAATAAAACAAGTTACAGGGATATCCACATCCGGATTATAATGCCACACTTTAATGTTTGATAAATCAGGATTACCAAGACCTTTGAGTAATTCATTATTAACCATTACCTTATGGTTGTTGGCAGAGCAAACAGTTTCGCAAGTTCTACATCCGGCACAAAGGGTAAAATCAACAACAATAGCTTTTATTTCACCGTTGGTACTAGCACTTGGAAATATAAATCCGTAGTTGCCTAGGATGGCTAATCCTCCTGCCCCCATGGCAAGAGTTTGTAAAAAATCCCTTCGAGATTGCTTTGTGGAAAGATCCATATAAATGTACTTTTGAAGAATAATCCCAAAAATACACAAAAATGGCAGAACCTATTTAACCTAGTTTACACTAGTCTCCGAAAGTTTACTGTCATAAGTTATATAATTGATTATCAGAGAAGTAAAATTTGCTTATTTGTTTAAAATGGTTATTTGCTTATTTAACTGAAATAGATAAATTCCTGTTTATTGGTCTCTTTCGTTAGTTAAAACTATGCACTTTTAGTGCAAGACTTTCAGTTTCTGCAAATTTTGTGGTTTGAAGTCGGATGTCCGAAGTTAGAAGTAATTCTACTTCGGGCTTCCGACTCCTGACTTCTATCCATATTAGATATTATTAGAACTAAATATCTAAAATTTCACTTTTTTTAGCAGCTCAGGAAGTTGTTTTAAAGCCACTGATTGTCTCCAGTATTGTCGTACTTCCATAACTGGCGCACCCATATAAATTTTACCTCCTTCGATGGTTTTATCAACTCCAGATGTAGCCATAATTACAGCTTTTTTACCAATTACAATATCTTTATTAATTGAAACACGAGCCCAAATAATTACATCGTCTTCAATTACTGTAACACCTGCAATGGCAGCAAATGCTCCAATTAGGCAATGTTTTCCAATTATAGTATCGTGACCAACTTGGCATTGATTATCCATTTTTGTTCCATCACCAATTATAGTATCGCCTGTAACTCCCTTGTCAATGGAACACGAAGCTCCAATTTCAACGTTATCTCCAAGAATTACACGACCAGCTGACAAAAATTTAACATAGCCACTTTCGCGCCTCTGAAAATAATACGCATCGCCACCAATAACAGTATTTGAGTGTAAAATTACATTATCCCCAATCACACAATTATCATAAATACTAACATTTGCATGGATGATGCAGTTTTTGCCAATTGTTACATTGTTACCAACAAATGCACCTGGTTGAATAATTGTTCCTTCACCTACTTTTGCAGATTTACTAACCATGTTAACCGAAGGAACCATTGGGCGTGAATGAGCAATTAGTTTATTGAAAGCGTCCATGGGAGCATCATGTAAAATTAATGATTTACCCTCAGGTGCTTCTACTTCTTTGTTGATTATAATATAAGTTGCAGCCGATTCCAATACTTTTTTATAGTATTTTGGATGGTCAACAAATGAAATATCGCCATTACGCAC
>Ga0164318_10006794_pt1 | contig 11083 bp, 10 predicted proteins | sample GuaBasSedimGuay9_FD_113734 | JGI IMG/M metagenome (GOLD analysis project Ga0164318, IMG submission 113734) | Subseafloor sediment microbial communities from Guaymas Basin, Gulf of California, Mexico - Guay9, Core 4571-4, 0-3 cm | ecosystem: Environmental > Aquatic > Marine > Hydrothermal vents...
ACTTTAGCTTTTGTCTCAATACCTACATTGAATTCGGGAGAGATATATACTGTTGAATTTTATCTTGAGTTACCCGGCTATTACGCCGATGTTGTTTTAAATTTATCAATCGATGATCGTCATGTCAATAATCAATATTTTATCACGGTTCCCGGTGTGAGTTATCCGTCTGTAATTTTGTCGGAGATTTTCGCAAATCCGACTGGTGCATTGAATTCGGAATGGATTGAATTAATAAATATTTCTGACAGTTTAATTTTATTAGACAATTGGCAGATTTATGATGCTTCCGGCAATGTGATGCCTCTTAGTGGAAATATTAAACCGAATGAATACTTGGTATTAGTTCAGGATAAATTTAACTTTGAGAATTATTATTCCAACAGTATTACATCAATTATCGAACCAGATAATTGGACAACTTTAAATAACAGTTCTGAAACTGTTGTCTTAGTTGATAACTATGGAATTATTTCAGATAATTTCGAATATGAAAACAGTTTCGCAGAAAATCATAGTTGGTCGCGTGATGAGAATAATTTAGCTGAAAAAATATGGGGACGGTCAGTAAACTTAGGTGGTACCCCAGGATATGAAAATGAATTATATCCGGTTCAATCAAATAGCATAAACATAGTGACAATAACCCCGACTCATTTTTCTCCTCTAAGCAATGAGTTTGTATCTATAGTTATCCAAGCTGTAAATGCAGAAAATTACACAGCTCGGATTTATGATAGACTGGGAAGAAAAGTTAAAACGTTTTTTGAAAAACAGGCATTTATTCCATCAGAATTTAACTGGGACGGGTTGACAGATAGCGGACATAAAATTCCAGTGGGAGTTTATCTTTTCTATTTTGAATCCGAAGGTGCCAAGCCGATAAAAAAGCCGATTGTGATTACCCGATGAAATATTTATTGGTTATATTTTTATTTTGTGCTGTAACTTTAAGAGGAGCAGATTATTCTTACTTCTCAGATGAAGGATTAAGCGGTAATATATTCTTATCGGATATGACAGCGGCATCCTGTTTGTCGGTAGCTTCTCTGAATGATGAAAAGAAAATTCTGTTTCAATCCGGTTTTAATAGGAAATTTGATTTTGAATATTTTGACAATTTATATATTGCTTCGGTTTATAAAAACAGAAGAACAACAATTGGGGTAGGGCTGGCTCAGTTTGGTAAGATTGATTTTTATTCGGAACAAATTTTAAAATTGTCAGCTTCGTATGCATTTAATAATAAAAGTTTTGGGCTGAATTTGGCGGGGATTCAACATGGATTTAATGATAATTATTCTAATCTAAGGCAAACAACAATTGGAGTCAGCTCGCTCATTAAGTACAACAATTTTTATATAGCAGAAGTTGTAGATGATTTAATAAGCTCCCGTCTTACTCCTTATAGTTTGAAACCAAATGTCAAATTTACAACTTTATCAGAATTGATGATTAAAAATAACTTGTCATTGTTAGGACGGGTTACGTTTGAAAAAAATGAAAAACCGGTTTTTTCTTTTGCGGAAATTATAAAGTTAAATACTTTGAGCAATATTTATTTGTCAACAGTAACATATCCCTTGAAATATGGGGGAGGTTTAAGTTATAAATTCAGTAAATTGAATATAGTATATTCTTTTTCTTATCAGGAAATTTTAGGCTTTTCATACAGTATTGTATTTGATTATACTTTATTATTGAGGAAATAATAAAATAGTGCTGAAAAGAAACGACATAGAGAAAAAAGAAAAAGAACAGTTAGCATCATATGCTGCTTTTTCTTCAGAATCAAAGGGACGTGTTTACCCACAGCTAAGTCATGATTTTCGAACTGATTTTCAAAGAGATAGAGATAGAATAGTCCATTGTACGGCTTTTCGTCGTTTGGAGTACAAAACGCAGGTATTTATCCCACACGAAACTGATCATTACCGTACTCGCTTAACACATACTATCGAAGTTGCACAGATAAGCCGGACTATTGCCAGGATTTTAAGGCTTAACGAAGATTTAGCCGAAGCGGTAGCATTGGTTCATGATTTGGGGCATACGCCGTTTGGTCATGCGGGGGAAGATGTTCTTAATGAATTGCTCGTTAATGAAGGAGGCTTCAATCATAATCACCAGTCTTTACGGATAGTAGATTTTTTAGAACGAGGATATAAAGAACATCCGGGATTGAATCTTACTTATGAAGTTCGCGAAGGAATAGTAAAGCATGAAACCAAATTAAAAATGATTCATAAAGATTTTGATAATAACCAATTTCCTTCGCTTGAAGCAATGATAGTTGATATTGCGGATGAAATTGCATACAACTCTCATGATATTGATGATGGGTTATCATCGGGATTGATAACATTTGAATTGCTTGAAAGTTCTGAATCGTTAAGAAATATTTTAAATAATCCTCAGATTAAATTTGATAATAGCCATTATAGCCAGTACAGTTTAGTTCGTCAAATTATCAATAATCTTACAATTGATGTTATTGAAGAGACTAATAGAAGGATTGATCAGAATAATATCAAAACTATCGATAATGTAAGAGCCTCAAAAATTAAATTGTGCAATTATTCAAAATCGATGGAAATATGGGTCAAAGAATTAAAAAATCTTCTGTTTAATAATTTGTATCGTCATGAGAAATTGACAAATATGACCCAATGGAGCCGAGAAATTATTACTTCATTATTTGACTGGTTTAATATGGACACTGACAGACTTCCGGAGAGGTTTCAGAAAATGCTTCTTACGGAAAAAAAATCAATAGTAATTGCTGATTATATTGCAGGTATGACAGACCGCTTTGCTACAAAAATCTACGGTGAAATTAAATAGTAGCTCCGAAAAAAATCTATAAATAAATTATTCTTAAATTTATATTGTTTTGTATTGCTTTTTTTTATGAACTGTATTGCAGGTTATGAAGTTTGTTCTGTTAGTGAATATTGTAAGTTGTAATTAGTCAGCAACTTAACCTTTTCGTGTTAGTTGGCATAGAGCTTGCAATAAATGGTTTTATGGAATGTTATTTTGGATCCCAAACATTACCTATGGGTAATGAATTGGATAAAACAGCAGTAGTATCTTTCTCAATTCCTGAAATTGGGATAAGATTTAAAGCCCCTTTTAAGGGAATTGATAATAATCATTCGGATTTTGCGTCTTTTCTGGCGTTGCTTGAATTTATAGATTCTAATCAGAAATATTTCAGCAACCACACATATCAGATTTATGGTAATAATTTATCAGTTATAAATCAGATTAATAAGCGAGAAGAGCTTGAAGATCAATTCCTTCCTCTTTTTAAACAAGCCTGTTCATTTAAGGAAAAATATAAATTTTCTTTAGAATGGATTCCATCGCAGGATAATCTTGCCTGTGATGACCTTTTTGATTGACGAAATAGAGGAATCAGCCTTATAATAATTTTATGGCTACTCCAAGAGAACTATTTTTCGAAATAAAAAAAGGTAAATTCCATCCTGCTTATTATTTTTACGGTTTAGAAGAATATAGATTATCCGAAGCAAGAAAATATCTGGTTTCAAAATTTTTGCCGGATAAACAGGGAATGATTAATTATAAAAAAATTGAATGCAAAAAAACTGCAATCGGAGATTTAATTGCCGAGCTTGCCACATTGCCGATGTTAGGTGAACGACAGGTTTTTGCAGTTAATAATATTCAGCATTATAAACCTAACGATTTAAAAAAGATTTTAAAAATGTTAACGCCTCCCGACCCTAATAGGATAATAATATTCAGTACGCCTGCATCGAAAACCCCTAAGAAAACTTCTGCTCTATTAAAAACAATGTCAGCTAACTCGAAGCCAGTAGAATTTAAAAAACTTACAGAGAAAGAAACCATATCTTTTATAAAATCCAGATTAGAAAAAGAATCTATTGCTATTGAACAGGATGCGGTAGAATTGTTTGCGGCTCTTATTGCCGGAAATCGTGGTGCTCTGGAAGCTGAGTCAAATAAGCTAATTGATTATAAAGGCAAAGGTGGTTATGTCACTAAGGCTGATATTAAAAAAATAGTCACCGGCTATGAAGTTTATAATATATTCAATTTGGCTGACAATATCATTGCCGGTAACAGTTCCCGGGTTCTTAAGATGATTGCTAAATTATATTCCGATGGAATTGGTCCAACAGTATTGGCATCTATTCTCCAGCAACATATTATCTCATTATATTTAGTTAAAAATGACAAAAAACCGGTGGGGAACAGAGGTTATTTTATCCCGAGATTTAGAATACAGGCTCAGAATTATACTAATAAACAGTTGGAGCAGATTATAATTAAAATTGCCGAATTAGACTCGGAACTTCGCTATAAAGGTTTAAAACCTGAAATAGCTTTTGAGGTGTTTACGTTAAAATTAATCTCAAATAGTTAAAAAAATGAGATTTTAGGGAAGAAATCGTATTGTCGCAGGTAAATAATGTGAATAGAAGTAATGAACGGCAACTGATTGAAGCGGTTCAAAATGGAGATAAGGTTGCTTATGGCAAACTTATTAGAATCCATCAAAAACGTCTGTTCAGATTTATATATGGATTATTGGGGTCTTTTGATGCTACTGAAGATATTGTACAGGATAGTTTTGTGAAGGCTTATAACTCGATAGATAAGTTTAATTTGGAGTTTGCTTTTTATCCATGGTTGGCAACGATTGCCAAAAACAGGGCTTTCAATTATATGCAACGGGAAGAGAAGAAAGAATCTCTTGATAAAGTCAGTGAAATTGGTTTCAATCCGATTGATCCGGAGTTGGGACCGCTTGAGCAAGTTATTGATTCCGAAGGTCAAAAGAAATTTAATGAAGCTTTACAGTCAATGCCTATGAAATATAGGTCGGTTTTTGTTCTGAGACATTTTGAACGGATGGATTATGCGGCGATAGCAAGTTATTTAAAAATTCCACCAGGGACGGTTGACTCAAGGATTTTTAGGGCAAGACAGTTTTTAATGGATAAATTGAAAGATATGTTATAACGGAGCAATAGATGGACCACTCGTATTTTAAAGAAAGAATTTCCGGTTACTATGACAATAATCTACCGCCGTATGAACAGCAAAGCGTGGAAGAACATCTAAAGATCTGTGAAGAATGCCAAAAATTGTTGGCTCAATTTGAAAAATTAGATAAACTGGTTGAAGAAAAAAGTCAACTTTCTGATACTGAATATTGGGAAAAATCTGCACAAAAAATTGAGAACGCAATTGGAGTTGATGATTCTAAAGTTGTTGATGTCTCTCATAAATCTTACAAAGGACTTTTCTGGAAAATATCGGCGGTCGCAGCGTCGGTGGCTATTTTGACATTTATAGGCATTAATCAGGCTGATATTGCTCCTGAGGCTGAACTGAAAATCAATCAGCCACCAGAAGTTCAAGTTGAAAAGCAGAGGGATGTTGACAATGAAAAAGTAGTTACTGAAAAAACAAAAGAATTAGTTGAAACTGGAAAAGATACAACATCCGTACAACCAACAGATAATCTTCCTGAAAAAGAAAAACCAATTCAAAAGATTACTCTCGATACGGTTGTGAAAAAAAATGAAGCTGGAAAAGGCGTAGTAGAAAAAAAATTATCAGTTGTAGCTAAATCACCTCGTCCAATGGCTGTACAGTCTCAAAACGAAGAAATTCAAATTGAAGATGAGCCAAAAATTGAATTGCTTTCAGAGCAACTCGAAGAAACTATTGTGCAACCCGCATCTGAACCTGTAACTATCAGTAAAACTTCAAAAAGTGCCCAACAGTTTTTTGCTGATAGACTGGCATCTACTGATAAGGAGAGCAAGGATAATTTAGATTATTTGAGAAAACGAAAAGATTCGTTGAGAATGATTTATACAAGTTATTCTCAGACAGTTAGTAAAAAATTAAAAGCAAGTAGAAGTAAATCTGCGTCAGAGTCTAAGATTTTCAATGATTCTTTAAGAGCGTTGACGGAAAAAAGTTTGTTGGATGCTTACTATAAAATTGGTTTGAATTCTGATAGTGATATTGAAAAATCAGAAACAATCCGGTTTTTTGAAAATTATATCAGTCGTAAAGAATCATTTCACAATGAGTTAGCTCGGAAATATTTGGATAAGTTTAATAAGTAATAATTTAACTCTAATAAATTAAACAAAACTTTTATTGTTTACAGCCGTATATTATAACCAGAAAATAAATGTAAGATGGGGTGAAGTATGAATAAAAGATTATATCGTTCCGAAGAAAATAAAATTGTCGGGGGAGTTTGCGGTGGTATCGGAGAATATTTTGAAATTGATCCGGTATTGGTCAGAATCATTACGGTTCTTTTAATAATGGCTCCCGGCGTTGGTGTTCTTGCTTATATTATCGGTTGGATTATTATTCCTAAAAGACCTCCCGAAGTTGCCGCTGCTCAAGCTGAGTATCAATTTTCGTCATGGAATAAATATATTTCCGGTTTGATATTAGTTGCAATCGGTGCTATTTTATTGGTTCGTGAGAATTGGTTTTGGTTTGATTGGGATGAGTTCTGGCCAATTGTTTTGATTCTTGGCGGGCTTGCATTAATTTTTAGACGGAAAAAACCTAAAGATGAGGCAGAAATTAAGGTAAATGGTCAGGTACATACTGATAACAACATGAATCATAATGAAGGAAGTTCCGTATGACTCCGGCAAAACTCAGATGGGGATTGATATTTATACAAGTAGGCATTTTGATACTGCTTCGGAATTTTGAAGTTCTCAATGACAATTTCTGGTTTGAAATGGCAGTGCTTTCGCCGGTTGTATTGATAGCGGTAGGTGTTGAAAAAATATTCACCAAAACGAAGTTACAGTTTATTTCATACTTGACCAGTATTGCATTATTTATAGGCGGTTTTTCAATTGCTTTTCTTGCCGGCGCAGGAGGTATGGATGAAAACTTTTTCTCTGAAACTACCTATATCAAAGATTTTGACCCAAGTATAAAAAAATTATCTGCGGAACTTCGTTTTAACAATACTGATTTAACTATTCGTGATTCAGGCTCTGATCTTATTTACGGAAAGTTCGATGAATTTACCAGAAAGCCAGAAATCAATTACGAAATTCAAGATGACCAAGCCAAAATCAGTCTTATCAGCCGGAAGCATAATTATCTTGCAGGGGCAGTTAAAATTGATCTTGATGAACCACAGGATTGGTATTTAAGATTTTCAGAAGATATTCCGATTGATTTGGAATGTTACGGTGATGAAAATGATATCCATCTGAATTTATCAACAACTCAGGTTGAAAATCTTAAACTTAAATCCGATGATGCTAAAATTTATATCAAGTTAGGTGACCTGTCGCCGTTATTGAAAGCCTCAATTGAGGGTGAGGATTCTCGGGTACGGTTGAGATTGCCGGTAAATATTGGTGTCAGAATCTCCGGTGATGATTATGGTTCATATCTGAAACGATTAGGTCTTATAGAGACAGATTCAGGATTTATTAATAAATATTATGATTCTGCTGATGTCAAAGCAGATATTGAGCTTGATGAACGGTTAGGTTCATTCAGCTTGGATTATTTTTAATATAGATTTTTTCTTCTCCACTCTATTGTTTAGGGGATATTTCGGTATCCCCTTTTTTTATGGGAAAATTATTTCGTTGCATTTTGAGTGATTAGGTTATTAATTCAAGCTATGGAAAATTTTCAATTAAATCTATCAAGGCTCAAGGGGAAGATTGTTGCTATTGATGGTCCTGCTGGGTCAGGTAAATCGACTACCTCGCGGATGTTGGCCGCCCGATTGGGATATGTCTATCTTGATACGGGAGCGATGTACCGTGCTTTGACTTATTTTTCCCTAAAGAACAATATTGATATTTCGGATGAAACCAAACTTGAAGTTTTAGCAAAAAAACTCAGTTTTGAATTTATTACAGAAAATGAAGTCAATCGAGTCTTTATCAATGGAGAAGAAGTCACGGAAGAAATTAGGACAATGGAAGTTACCAAGAACGTTTCTGAAGTTTCCGCTCATAAAGGTGTTCGAGAAGCAATGGTTTTTAAACAGAAAGAGATTGGAAAGAATGGTTCTGTCGTTGCCGAAGGCAGAGACACGACCACGGTTGTATTTCCCAAGGCTGATTTGAAAATATATCTTGATGCTACAGTTGAAGAACGGGCACAAAGGCGATTATTGGAATTGAGTAAAAAGGGAGTTTCTACTACTCTTGAAGAACAAAAGCAGGATATTCTCAGACGAGACAGGTATGATTCCAACCGTGAACACTCACCTTTACAAAAATCAAAAGATGCAATAATGGTAGATACGACTAATTTAACGATTGAAGGTCAAGTAGATCATATTATTTCATTAATGAAATCAATAATTAATTAAATGAATATTCTTTATTGGGTTGGCTGGTTAGCTTCAAGATTTGTTTTCTCAATTGTTTTTCATGGGAAAATAATTGGAAAAGAAAATATTCCTAAAACAGGTGGTTTTATCTTTGCCAGTAATCATATTTCTTATTATGATCCTCCGTTTCTCGGTTCCTGCGTCAATCGGGAAATGAATTATATGGCTAAAGATACATTATTTAAGAATAAATTTTTGAACTGGGTCATCACCACTGTTAATACCCGTCCGGTCAAAAGGGGTGGTTTTGACCGTAAAGCGATAGAAATAAGCATTGAATTGGTTAAATCAGGGCAAGGTATTTTGATTTTTCCCGAAGGAACTCGTTCTAAAACTGATAATTTTTTACCTCCCCGTCCTGGAATAGGAAAGATTGCCGTTGAAGCTCAATGTATGGTTGTGCCGGCTTACATTCACGCCAGTAACTCATTGTGGCATAGCTTTATAGGAAAGAAGAGATTGTTTGTCGCTTGTGGTGTGCCATTATCTGTTGACTGGATTAGTCAGTTTTCAGCAGATAAAGAGAGTTATTTGAAAATTTCTCAAAAGATAATGGATGAAATTGCCAAGCTTAAATCAGATAATTTAAAAAATTAAGTATTTTAAATTCAATCCGATTAAAAAAATACGCTTTTAATTAAAAAATGTATTGAATTTTCTCATTTTTTTATTATATAGTGTGTCGCTCTTGAAGCAGTATGCTTCGGAGCATTCGGTAGAATCCCATCGGGAAAATCAAAACTACCGGGTGTTTTTAAGGAGGTTCTCTTTTAGTATATGGCAGAAGCCGAAAAAACTTCTCGAACTGCCGCAAACATTTCTAAACGAAAAGCATCAACTGCTAAAAAGACAAAAAAAGTAAAAACTAAAATTGTCAAGGCTGATGTTGCGGTAAAATCAGAAGCTGTAGTAAAGCCAGCAGTGGATAAGAGGTCAGAACGACATCTTACTTCGCGACATAAACGGATGATTGAAAAAGCAAAAGTCCGTTCCACAATTCCTAAAACTGAGGAATTACCGGAAGTTGCAGCAGTACAGATTACTGATGTTTCCGGTGTTGTTTATGAGCCTGAAGAATATCAGGCGATGATTGATATGTATGATGCTACCATCAAAGATATCAAAGAGGGTGAAATAGTTGCCGGTACGGTAATGGGTGTATCCCGCGATGATGTTATTGTTGATGTTGGTTTTAAATCAGAAGGTATCATACCTATGACCGAATTCCCCGGCGCGGTTACTATTAAGGTCGGAGATGCTATTGATGTCTTTTTGGAGCAGATTGAAGATTCCAATGGCCAACTTGTTCTTTCCAAACAGAAAGCAGATTTCATGCGAGTTTGGGATGAAATTCGCGATATCCATGATGCCGGATCAAAAATGGAAGGTCGTATTGTCCGCCGAATTAAAGGCGGTTTGGTTGTTGACATCAACGGTGTTGATGCTTTCCTTCCTGGCTCACAAGTCGCATTGCGTCAGGTTCCAGATTTTGATGCTTTAATAGGCACAACAATGGAGCTGAAAATTATTAAACTCAACAAATCAAGACGTAATATTGTTGTTTCTAGAAGAATGGTATTGGAAGAAGTTCGCGAATCTATGCGTTCAAATCTTCTGAGTGAAATTGCTGTAAGTCAGGTAAGACCAGGAGTGGTCAAAAACATTACTGACTTTGGTGTATTTATTGATTTAGGTGGTGTTGATGGTCTTCTGCATATTACCGATATGTCGTGGGGCCGGATTCGTCATCCATCGGAAATTGTATCATTGGGTGATAAGATTGATGTCAAGATTCTTGATTTCGATGAAAATACTTCTCGCATTTCCCTCGGTTTGAAACAAATGACACCTTATCCATGGGAAAATATTGAAGCCAAATATCCGCTTGGTAAAAAAGTCAAGGGCAGAGTGGTTTCGATAACCGATTATGGTGCATTTGTTGAATTGGAAAAAGGAATCGAAGGACTTATTCATATTTCAGAAATGTCCTGGACCCAACATATCAAGCATCCATCGAAAATTATGAATGTCGATGATGAAATTGAAGCTATTGTTCTTTCTGTTGATAAAGAGCATGAGAAAATTTCTCTTGGAATTAAACAGATGGAACCAGATCCATGGGCAACTATTGATGAGAGATATCCAATAGGAAAAATCATTAGTGGTAAAGTCAGAAATCTTACTGCTTTTGGTGCTTTTGTTGAATTGGAAGAAGGTATCGATGGTTTGGTTCATATTTCTGATATGTCCTGGACAAAACGTGTTCAACATCCTTCGGAAATTGTAAAAAAAGGTGACAAGATAGAAGTAAAGATTCTTAAGATTGACCATGAGAATCGTCGTATTTCACTTGGCATTAAGCAATTAACTGAAGATCCATGGGCTGAGATTGCTTCTAAATATTCAATTGGTACTGAATGTTTGGGTAACATCTCTAAAGTTATGGACCGTGGTGTTATTGTTGAACTCGATGATAACGTTGAAGGTTTTGTTCCTACCACTCAATTAGGTGTTAAAGACTTAACCGATCCTACAACTGTTTTTAAACAGGGTGAGCAGATTTCTTTACAGGTTGTTGAGTTCGATAAAAACCAGCATAAGATTATTCTTTCTGTGGAGGCTTATTATAAAAGCCGCGAACAAAAAGAACTTGATGAATATCTGAGCAAACAC
>Ga0164318_10006795_pt1 | contig 11082 bp, 11 predicted proteins | sample GuaBasSedimGuay9_FD_113734 | JGI IMG/M metagenome (GOLD analysis project Ga0164318, IMG submission 113734) | Subseafloor sediment microbial communities from Guaymas Basin, Gulf of California, Mexico - Guay9, Core 4571-4, 0-3 cm | ecosystem: Environmental > Aquatic > Marine > Hydrothermal vents...
ACACCAAGTTTTTCAGCCTCAACAGCCTCCTCAACATTATGAACAGTCAATCCAATGATTTTCTCATCACCAAGAAGTCGTCTAGCAATCTCAACAGGCATATCATTTTGACCAAGATGAACACCATCAGCATCAACAGCCAGTGCAACATCAACCCTATCATCAACAAGGAAAAAAGCTCGATCCTTGCAAAGTTTTTTTAACTGTTCAGCCTCCTTAATCATATCCCTAGTAGATTTATTCTTCTCCCGATATTGCACTATTTTACAACCAGCATCAACAGCGTTTTTAACATCAAATAACGTACCATTTTTACTCAACGATGAATATGTAACCAGATAGAAATCAATATCTCTAAGACTCTTCAACTTTAACCAACCCTTCAACATTTTTACCTAATCTCCCTAGAAGAATACCAGCTAGTTTCTTCCCAGACAACAGCATACCACCAAAAATCGGACCCATACGATTAGCACCAAAAGCAGCATTAGCAGCCATACCAACTACAAACACATTAGGATAAACCTCACGTGTATTCTCAACAACAGTACGTTCACCAACATCCGCGTTCATCGACTTCTCACCCATAATTTTACCAGTTTTTGTAAACAATTTACCAGGTACTTTTTTCTCCAAAATCTTCAAAATCTCAAGAGGATGACCAGTAGCCTCAACAACAAACCTAGAACGCACAGACAAGGGATCCACATGAAGACCAGCAAGCTCTACAGTACTCCAGTTAACTACAACACCACAAACACCAGATTCATCAATCATTACATCCTCAACAGATATACAATTAAACACCCTAACACCAGCTTTCACAGCCTTCGAACAAATAGTAGAAATAGCCTCAACAGAATCAGCAGTATAATACCCCCTGTCATATTCCTCAGTAGTAACACCAAACTCTTCAAGGATCTCTTTACCCTCTTCACCAACCACGATCTCATTAAACATCATACCGCCACCCCACATACCACCACCAACAGAGAGTTTACGCTCAAAAACAGAAACCCTTAAACCATTTTTTGCAAGATAATACGCCGTGGTAAGACCAGCAGGACCAGCACCAGCTATAACAACATCTTGATCTAAATTTTCAACAAATTTTTTTGTAAAACGTTCAACAATTGCCTTCGTAATTTTCTCATCTTCCAACTTCATCATATATTTCCTCCTTTATTTTCAAAACCTTATTCACAACATCAACAGCATTATTTCCAAGCACATAAGCACATGGTTCAATACCAAAATCACCCTCATGAAGAAGAACATCAACCTGTTTCAATTTATCCCTAAGTTTATAATCCTTTGTCAAAAAACCATAGGTAAAACCAGTTTTACCAATATCTTCAACATAAGCAATATTCATAATCGCATTAACATCTAGAATACTCTTCAAACTAAGGAGTAACGAAGAAAGATGTCTACTCTTACCAAACCGTATACCATTATAACCAATAACTCTACCATCAGCAACAATCAACCCATTAAGAAAAGCAGCAACATCATCAGAACCACTAGGTTTTTCTTTAGCCATTGCAATATTAATCTTAACCTCCGGTATAAGACCACTAATATCTCGTTCTTTAAGTAACAAAAAAGCCTCAGTTAAATTATTAACGATCTCATTATTTTCATCATTTATCAACTCGTTTTTTCTAGCAATAAAAAAATTACCCTCCAAGGGTTCATCAGAAAAAGAAACACAAGTACGAAATATCACTGATTGACCAGCTAATATCCTCTCAGCTATATCCATAGCAGTCTTCAAAACATTATCTGGGATTTCATCTTTGGATTTACAATAGTTACTAACCATCGGCTGAGAAATATCTAAAAGACTAGAAAGTCTAGATTGATCAAAATTTTTTTGATACAGAATTTGAGCTAAAGCTTTTTTCAGAATAACCATATCCTTGCTATCTATAAAGATTGCCTCCTCCGCCATATTAGCTATTTATAGGAATATATTAATCATTTATATAAGTTGGGGTTGCTATAAAAAAACAACTACAACTTCAACAATTAATTTATACCAACAACCACAATTACCATATTGTGTTCACAATTAGAACATTCAAACCAACAGACATGTTCTCAGTGATAAAAATAGCATCGGAAACACTCACTGAACAATATAACCCTAGCCTCTTTAACTATTTTTATGAAACATACCCACAAGGTTTCCTCGTAGCTGAAAAAGCACACAAAATAATAGGATTCATCGTAGGAGTAAAAACAAGTATAAACTCAGCAAGAATATTAATGCTTTCTGTATCAAAACCATATAGAAGACAAAAAATAGGATCTACACTACTAAAACAATTCATAGAACAAATAACCAAAGAATATGTAAAAAACATAACATTAGAAGTAAGAACAAAAAACCATGAAGCTATAAAATTCTACGAAAAACACGATTTCAAAATAACAAATAAAATAACAAAATTTTATCAAAACGGAGAAGACGCATACATCATGGAAAAAACTCTATTTTAAGGAATGAAGTAACTCTTTTTCTTTCTCCGTCATAAAACGCTCAGCCATTTGATCAAGCCTATTAGATACTTTCTCGAGACCTGGGCAATTATTCCTAGATAAAAGCGTTGCAATACCTTTACTAAGTGTAAACACCGCGAGTTTATGTTCACGTTTCGACTTGTAAACCTGATATGGTGTAACATTGAGTCTATTATAAGCATTGAACTCATCTCCTCCGTTGTTCTCTACCATCTCCTCTAAATGTGTTTTCAACTGAAGCAAAAAAGTGTGAAGTTGTATAAGCTCATCTTTCTGCATAATCAATCAGCCCTCGATCCCAAAATAATTCTAAATCGAAATAATCATTAGGCTTTTTATGATTTTCTATTCAACTTTTAAATACTACTAAATAATACAAATACCTAAGCATATTATATACAAAAAAATATAAAAAAGAGAGGAGATTTTATTCCAATTCGTTTTTAGTTAAAACCTTTACAGAAGACGGCATTTTAACAACGTTACCAAGTTTAATACCCACGATCTCTTTAACGTTTTTACTATTCGCAATATCAAGAAGACGTTGAGTGATAATACCATCAAACACAACTGTAGATATATTGTTACTCTTCTTCAATGAATCTGTAAGCTCTCTAACTGGTATCTTTTTAATCTCTTTACCATTCTTATCAAAAAGTACTGCTTTAAGAGAACCAGAGATTTCCTTAAGTATTTTACCATACGTTTTTTGTTTGTCACTAATAATTTTTTCCTTCTCTTTTTTAGATTCCTCTTCAGCTTTTGGCTTCTCTTCTTTCTTTTCTTTTCTTAGAGCTGCTACAGCTGCTGAAGGTTCTTTTTCTTCTTTCTTCTCAATTTTAATATCATACATTTCAGCATATTGCTCAGCAGGAATTTTATTCTTCAAAGCTTTCATAATAAGTTTTTGAGGAATCTCCTCGACTTCTCTGGTAGCAGGTGCACGAGCTACAAAATCAATATCAGCAGTCTGTAATAACTCTTTGAGTATAAGTTCACCACCACGGTCACCATCTACAAAAGCAGTAGAAATCCTCTCCTTGGTTAAATCAATCACAGTTTTTGGAATATTTGTACCACCAACTGCTATAACATTTTTAATACCATATTTTAGAAGATTAAGTACATCTCTTCTACCTTCAACGATAATTATTGCATCACTTTTTTCAATATTTGGACCAGCGGGACAGTGATCAGGACCATAAGTTGTAATTTCTTCTACTTGAACAGCCTGTCTAACAGTATCAGCAATGCTTTCCCCTTCGATTTTTCCTTCCTCCATCACCTGGTTTAATAACTCTTTTGCACGTTCTATAACCTGTTTTCTCCGGACAACTCTTACATCTTCAACTTGTGTAGCAGTAATAGTCGCCTTACAGGGACCTACTCTATCTATACTTTCAAACGCTGCTGCTAGTATAACAGTTTCAACTTTATCTAGGGATGTTGGGAGGGTTATTGTACCCTCGCTTTTACCATTCTTTGATTCCAACTCTACCTCTATACGCCCTACCCGGGCAGACCTTTGAAGCTCCCTTAGATCTAACTCGTCACCTAACAAACCTTCTGTTTGACCAAAGATAGCTCCCACTACATCTGATTTTTCAATTATACCATCAGCTTTAATATGAGCTTTAATTAAATATTTCGTTGTTGCTGGATCGATTACCATTTTTATTAACACCTCTTTCAACTATGTTTTTTTGAAAAATAGCACCTCCATCCGCTCTCTTTAGCAGATAATAGATATTGAATGTTTATATCATCTTTTTATGTATTACATATTTTGTGATTTGATAGTTAAGCGGTTGAATGTGAATTAACCATGATAGATTAATGCACCTTCATAGGTGCTACTTTTCAAATACATCTTTACATGTATTATATATCAAATATATTAGCCATGCGCCATATTTAAATGTTATGCTTATATTCACAATAAAAGTTATTCCTGAATCCTAAAATAAAGTGTTTCATATGAAAAAGAAAATCTACATTGGTGTAGCCTGGCCATATGCAAATGGATCACTTCATCTAGGGCACATAGCAGGATGTTACCTACCTGCAGATATTTTTGCAAGATACAATAGAATGAAAGGTAGAGATGTGCTAATGGTTTCTGGAAGTGATGAACATGGAACACCTATTACAATCACTGCAGAAAATGAAAAAACTACACCACAGGACATCGTAGATAAATACAATAAGGAACACACAGAAAACATGAAACAAATGGGGATTTCTTTTGATCTTTTTACTCGCACAACTACAAAAAACCATGAAAAAGTTGTTCAAGATATTTTTTTAACACTATACAACAAAGGATACATTTACAAAAAAAATGTTAAAGCATTCTATTGTAATCATTGTAACCGTTTCTTACCAGATAGATACATAGAGGGAACCTGTCCTTATTGTGGAAATGAAAAAGCGAGGGGGGATCAATGTGATGAATGCGGTAAAATGCTTGACCCGGAGGAGTTAAAAAATGTTAAATGTAAAATCTGTGGTGGCACTCCTGAGATAAAAGTTAGTGAACATCTATTTTTTGCATTAAGTAAATTTGAGTCTAAACTCAAGAAATGGATTAAAAAAAATAAACATTGGAAGTCTAGTGTTCTTAAATTCACAGAAAACTGGCTTAAAGAAGGATTAAAAGATAGAGCAATCACCAGAGATATAAACTGGGGTATAAAAGTACCAGTCGACGGTTTTGAAGATAAAAGAATCTACGTCTGGTTTGACGCAGTAATTGGTTATTTATCTGCTAGTAAAGAATGGTCACAAAAGATAGGATCACCAGATAAATGGGTTGAATGGTGGAGAAACAAGGATGCTAAACATTATTATTTCCTCGCTAAAGACAACATCCCTTTTCATACCCTCATCTGGCCTTCTATACTAATGGGTTATGATGAAACGTTAAATCTACCATATGATATCCCAGCGAATGAATATTTACGTTTGAAAGGGGAACAGTTTTCGAAGAGCAGAGGTACTGCTATCTGGATTCCAAATATCCTGGAGAAATTTGATGTTGACGCTGTACGTTATTATCTCTCAATCAATATGCCAGAGAACAAGGATACTAGTTGGATGTGGGATGATTTTGTTGCAAAGAATAATGACGAGCTTGTAGGAGCTTATGGTAATTTTGTTCATAGAGTCGTAACTTTTACATACAAGAATTTCGGTGAGATCCCTGCATTAAAAGAACTTGATGATTTTGATAAAGAAGCTCTTGAAAAGATAAAAGAAACCTCAATGAAAGTTTCAGAGGCTATTGAAAAATGTAGTTTCAAGAAAGGTCTCCGTGCTGCTATGAATCTGGCACAGTTTGGTAATTTTTATTTTGATCAGAAACAACCATGGAATCTTGTGAAAAATGATAAAGAGGGTTGTGGCACAGTTCTTCATATTTGTTTGAAGATTGTGAAAGCACTCGCTGTTTTTATGGCGCCATATTTACCTTTTTCTTCAGATAAAATTTGGAATGTTCTTGGATATAAAGAATCAATTCATACTATAAGTTGGGATCAATGTTTAGAGGATCTTAAAGCCGGAGTGGAATTGGAGAAACCAAGGCCATTGTTTAAAAAGCTTTCACTTGAAGAAATAATAGTTCCAGCTGAAGAGGAGGTTTTTTCTAAACTTGATTTACGTGTTGCTAGGGTTATTGATGTAAAGGATCATCCTAACGCGGATACATTGTATTTGCTTAATTTAGATGTAGGCGAGTTAGGAAAAAGAGTTATTGTCGCAGGGATGAAACCTTATTATTCAAAAGATGAAATTAAAGGAAAATCAATTGTCATTGTTTCTAATCTTAAACCAGCTGTCATCCGGGGTGTTAAATCTAATGGTATGCTATTAGCTGCAGAGGATGAAAACGGTGTTTGTTCGCTTCTTAACCCAGGTGATGCTACTCCAGGTTCAAAAGTAGTTATCGATGGTATCCCTCAGGAGCCTGTGAATGTTTTAGAATTTGATGATTTTAAGAAAGTAAATATGATAGTTGATGAAAATCAAAAAGCAACATATAAGGGGAGAATACTTTATACTGAGAAGGGTGACGTTGTTTCTGATAGACCTGTCAAAAAAGGAGCGAAGATATTATAGGAAAAAAAGATGAAATATAAAATAAGAGGAGAAAGATGGTTATGAATGTTGTTGTGAAAACTGATTTACCTTTGAAGATATTCAAAAAAGGGAAGGTTAGAGATGTTTACGAAGTAGATGATAAACTTTTACTTGTTGCTACTGATCGTATCTCGGCTTTTGATCATGTACTTCATGAACCCATACCAAATAAGGGTATCTGTTTAACGCAGATTTCAAGGTTTTGGTTTGAATATTTTAGAGATATAGTTCCTAATCATATGATATCTGCTGATGTCTCTAAGTACCCTGATGAATTACAAAAATTTGGTGATATTCTTAATGGTCGTAGTATGCTTGTGAAAAAAGCAGATGTTTTCCCAATAGAATGTATAGTCCGTGGTTACCTTTCAGGTTCAGGATGGAGATCCTATCAAAAAACCGGTGAAATATGTGGTATAAAACTTCCCCCAGGACTTAAAGAGTCACAGAAGCTAGACGAGCCTCTTTTCACTCCTTCTACAAAAGCCGAGTCTGGCCATGATGTTAATATCTCTTTTGAAAAAATGAAAAAGTTAATTGGTGATGAGTACGCTGAGAGACTAAAGGAATTATCTCTCAAGATGTACAATAGAGGAACAGAATACGCATGTGAGAAAGGTATTATCATCGCTGATACCAAGTTTGAGTTTGGTAAAATTGATGACGAAATAATCGTTGTAGATGAATTACTTACCCCTGATTCATCGCGTTTCTGGCCTGCTGACCTATATGAACCAGGTAGATCTCAACCTAGCTTTGATAAACAATATGTTCGAGACTATTTAGTAAGTACTGGGTGGGATAAAAATTCTAGTCCTCCACATCTTCCAGGAGATGTAATACTAGAGACTCAGAAGAAATATCAAGAGGCTTATGAGAGGATTACTGGAGAAAAATTTATGTTCTAAAAATTTATTATATTTTTATGAAGAAATTAAAAACTTGGTTTTTCAGTCTATTTATAATAATTATTTTAACTATCTCAGCTACATCAACTGGTGTTTTATCTAAAAATATTATGAAATCTATTGAAACCTGTAAAGGATCTATCAATAATTTTTATTTTGTCCACGTCACTGACACGCATGTTATGGATGACAAATTTGATAATGGTTTTTCTAAGATGAGGCTTAGATCAGTTCTTGAGAATGTTACTTCATTTGAGGAGAAACCTGCTTTTGTTGTTATTACTGGTGATCTTGTTGAATGGGGTAGTAGTAGGTCTGGTGCATTGAATTATCAGACTTTTCTTGATTGTTTTTATGAAAAAGATAACCAGTTGTATGCTGACAAAGGTTGTTCTATACCGGTTTATACGACACCAGGTAACCATGATTATTTTTGGGAGAACAATCTAGATAATTATCATACTTATGTTGATAAGAATCACATTGCTGATGAAGATAGGTATACTATAGTGTATGGTGATGTTTCTTTGTTTTTTATAGATTCTGGTGCGAACTATTTAAAGGAGCCATATACGTGGTTTCATCCATATGGTGATGGTTTGTTTGATGATGATATTGCATGGCTCGAGGAACAACTTAGTACATGTAAAACTACTCATAAGATAGTTCTAATGCATCATCCTGCCGTAAATGTTCGTGATGATTCTAGTGTCATGTATGATGTTATTGCTCGTAATAGGATGCGTTTCATTAGTTTATGTGAGGAATATGATGTTGATCTTGTTTTAACCGGTCATACTCATTGTTCTAGGGTTTTTGATGCCGATGAAAATCTTTTAAAAAGTTATCCATTTAATTGTAGCGAATATTCTACTCTTTTTGTTCAAACTGATGACTGCAAGGAAGGTGTTCATTACAGGAATATCACAGTTGTAGATGATGATATTTGGTTAGAAAAATGTGAAGAAATTAAGATTAAACATCCTCACGATAAATCTGCTGTATTCATCAGGGGTTCTACAAGCATATATAAAGATATATATTTATATATACTATATTGGGTGATTAACTACAGTTTAAATAAAACGATACAACCCTAACCCCTATATATTAAATAGTTTATTTAAACTAGATTTAAAAAAAACTGTTTTATCCTTCTTGAACAGGTGAACGCCAGTCAAGACCGGGTGTACGTAAACCAATTTTTGGAATTAAACCCAACCGTCGTTTATGCTGTGTTTTAACCCGCATATTTTTAATACGAACTACATCAGACTGCTTCACTCCAACAATTTTTGCAATATCATTAACTTCTATCTTTCTCTCCAAACCTGCTAAAATTTTATCAAGTACATGATAGCTAAGTTTTAGTTCTTCCTCATCAGACTGCCCATGCCATAGACCAGCAGAAGGTGGTTTAGAAACCACCTCCATTGGGATCTTAAGATATTTTGCAATCTCCCAAACCTGAGTTTTATAGAGATCACCAAGAGGCATGATATCAACACCACCATCACCATACTTTGTAAAATAACCGACCAACAACTCTGATTTATTAGAAGTACCACAAACCAAACTACCTGTCATATTGGCATACTCATAAAGCAGAAGCATTCTAACCCTTGCTTTAACATTCGCAAGTGCATACTTATCAGGTTTAACAACACAAGTATTAGATATCTCTTTAACAAGACCTGTAATATCCTGTTCATCACATTGTAAATCAAATTTTTTAACAACAAGTTTACAATGTTTATAATCAATCTCAGGTGTAGTTTCATCTGGCAAAAAAAGACAATGTACATTTTTTCTTCTTAAAGCTTGTTTACAGAGTACTGCGGTTACAGCTGAGTCGACACCACCAGATAAACCAATTACAACACCTTTACAGCCACTGTTTTCAACATATGTTCTAATAAAATCTTTAATAACAGTTGAAACCTCATCCACGTTTATCGATAACTCAATATCCAAACATTACCCCTCTTAACAATCAACATATTATTTTTTAAACCTTCTCCTATATACCGAATTACCATGTGAATCCATTGCTACAACAAGAGGACCAAAATCTTTTACTTTGAAAACCCAAACAGCCTCAGGCATACCAAGTTCATCAAGCCAATATACATCTTCTACCTCTTCAACCTTATCAGCAGCAAGTGCACCAGCACCACCAGTATAAGAAGCATATATAGATATATATTTTTGTAATGCTTTTTGTGTATTTTTTCCCATACCTCCTTTTCCAATGATAATCTTAACATTATATTTCTCTAAAAATTTATCCTCAAAAAGCTCCATGCGACTACTAGTAGTAGGACCAGCAGATACCACCTCCCATCCCTCTTTTGTTTTTCGCATGAGAGGACCACAATGAAACAAAGCCATATCTGAAGGATCAAAAGGAATATTGTTTTTCTCCAGCATTATATGATGAGCCTCATCTCGAGCAGTAAAAACTCGACCAGAAACATAAATGATATCACCCACATGTAGTTTTTTGACATCCTCAAAACTAACAGGCAAACTAAGATGATACTCCATCTATTCCACCCTCCAAGATCCATCACTATGAATAACCATACCAGCACGTCTATCAGCCCAACATTGAACTACTATACCAACAGGTAGACTCGCAGGATGACGATGAGCTTTCTCAATATGAACATCAAGAACCGTGGTTTTCCCACCAAGACCCATAGGACCAACACCGCTATCATTAATTCGTTTGATTAACTCCTCCTCAACAGCTGCAACAGTTTTATCCTTATGACGAACTCCAACCGGCCGAAGAAGAGCCTTTTTACCAAGTTTCAAAGAAAGATCAGCACCGCCACCGATACCTACACCAACAACTGTCGGAGGACAAGGATTACCACCTGCTTTTATCATCTCCTCCACAACAAAATCCTTCACACCCTCAATACCAACACCTGGTTTAAGCATACCAAGCTTACTCATGTTCTCACTACCACCACCCTTAGGAAGAGCAGTGATATGTACATCACTTCCATCTACAAAATCCCATGTTATATATGGAATATGATCCCCTAAGTTATCCTCATGGTTCTCACCCGTGAAAGGATCAACAGTATTTGGCCGTAAAGGAATCTCTTTTGTAGCTGTTTTCACACCCTCTACGATTAAATCCCTTAGTTTATCAATATATGGAAATTCTACTCCAACTGTTACAAAAAAAGTCTGAATACCAGTATCCTGGCACATAGGACGATTTGATTCTCTAGCAAGTTTAATATTTTCAAGAATAGCGCCGATCTGTGTCTTAGCAATCCCCTCCTCCACCTCGTAGGCTTTTTCAAGAGCAGAAATAACATCAGCTGGAAGTTCTGTCTCTGCTTTTCTTATAAGCTGAACAACACCTTTTTTAAGACTATCATAGTCCATCTTCGAAAGTCCTCCCCAAAATCCTGTTCTCTCCTGGAGTAAAACAAATAAGCATTATATAACAGTTGTTAAACAAAAAAAAGAGATTAAAAAAAGAAAA
>Ga0164318_10006796_pt1 | contig 11082 bp, 13 predicted proteins | sample GuaBasSedimGuay9_FD_113734 | JGI IMG/M metagenome (GOLD analysis project Ga0164318, IMG submission 113734) | Subseafloor sediment microbial communities from Guaymas Basin, Gulf of California, Mexico - Guay9, Core 4571-4, 0-3 cm | ecosystem: Environmental > Aquatic > Marine > Hydrothermal vents...
GAAAAGGTTCCAGTCTCTCAGGAGGTGGCGATGACTGGATCATTGAGTATAAGAGGAACAGTTCTGCCAGTTGGAGGGGTAACAGCTAAAATAGAAGCTGCTGCAAAAGCAGGAATAAAAAAGGTTATAATTCCTGAAGCAAACATGCAGGATGTTTTGATAGAAGATGAATATAAAGACAAGATTGAGATAATACCTGTTAAAACACTTGCAGAAGTTCTTCAACATGCTCTGGTTGGAAAAGAGAAGGATCGCCTTATTGAAAAGCTTACTTCAATAGAAATGGAAGAAATAGTGAAGGCATGATTGGAGAAGACATATTAAATTTCTTTCACGGATTCGGAATAATCGGATTTATTATAGCATTATTTTTTATATTCCTAATAGATAGCATGTTTTTTCCTTCCCTTCCCGAATTATTTTTCCTCATAACATTTCTTTTTTATCCTTCTATAGAATGGGGTCTGATTCTTCTGATTATAGCGTTGGTTGGGATATTCTGTGGAAATAGCTTATTATATGTAATGGCCAAAAAAGCAAAAATACCATCTTTCATAAAACAGATAATGAAAAAATATAGCAATATGCTTGTCCTCGGGGATGAGAGAATACTGTTTATAAATAATATTGCTCCCGTTTTACCATATACAGGGGCTTTCATAGCTGTAAATAAATGGAACTACAAAAAATCAATGATTTATCTGGAAGGCGGCGCCCTCCTTAAATTTTTCATATTGCTCCTCCTTTCAGACACTTTCTATGTCCTTTTCAAAGAAGGGACGGCAAGAAAAGCTACTTTAGCCCTCATTTTTATTACAATTGCAATAAGCTTTTTATTATCCTATATGAGAAAAAGAAAAATTGAAAGAAAAGGGAAAAAGATATAGCTGGAGAAAAATAGAAATTTTTAGAAGGTATGAAAGAAGATAAAATTCGAAGCCAATAGGATATGGATATTTTAACATCAATTCCATCATTTCATAATCAAATATGCTATTCTGCCTCTCTATTTCTATCTCTCCCTTTCCATCCAGCTTTATATTCTTACTTCCATTCATCCATCCATATATTCTTCCAGGGCATTCATATAAAAGCAGATTTTTCCAGTATTTAGAAGAAAGTTTATCATGATATATATGTGGCTTCAAAGTCATTTCAAAGTGCAAAATCAATGTTCCATTCCCTGTTGCATAAATCTTCAACTCTCTTGGGAAAAATGAGCCATTGTAATATTCTCCCTCCCCATACTCATATCTTATAATTTTGTATTCCAAATAATTTTTGCCATCATACATATAAACAACTCCAAGAGGGATGTTCTTAATCCAGAAAGGTATATTTCCAAAGAAAATTGTATAACCATTTTCAAAAAATCCCCAGCTCCAGTCATATCCAAAAGGATTATTGCTCCATATTGTAATGTTTTTAAAATCAATTTTCATTCCTTTTCTCCACCATTTATATAATGAAATGTAATCTTTTATAGAATCTTTTGAGAAAAATTTTAATGGCATATTGTAGCTCCAGTTTCCATATACATGTTCATAGTATCCAATTCCAGTAAGATTTTTTCTGCTGCCATCTATTTTTATCCATCCATTTACGATGCATTTTGATGTAAAGGTATAGTTATAATAACCGAATCCAAATGGAATATTTTTTGAAACATCTCCAACAATTTTTTTGAGAGGTGAGATGGCTTTCATTTTAAGATACAACTGAATTCCATCTCTTTCAAAATATGCTTCATATATGGTGCCATCTATTTTAATCCAGCATTTTTCATATGATATTTTGTTTCCTTCAACAATCAGTTTATCTATCCTCTCATCATAAGCTCCCAAATCATAAAATTTGTTTTCATCATGGTCAAATATTGTAAAGAAGAGGTTGGCGGCGGGCGTCTCCTTTTCATATTCAAAAGATGCTGTCACACTATAGTTTTTCCCAGCATTAAAAAACGCGTCTATGTTCCACCACTCCCTCGTGTATTTTTTTTCTTCATTATCTTCATTAAAATGAATTCCTAAAAAAGGGTTGAGCAAAATTAAAATGGATAGGATGAGAGCAACCTTCATTTTTTAAATTCTGTATAGCCGCATCTTCCACAACTTCTCCTATCAGCATGCTCAGCTAGGAATACGCCAGGCCCACATTTGGGACATTCTTTCCTCTTCCTAATCAATTTTCCATCTTTTACTTCATATAATTTCCATTTACTCATTTTCCTCACCTTTTTCCTCTCCTTCTTCCTTTCCACCTTCTTTTCCACCAATATTCCTTTTTATTATATAATCTGGCTCTATTTCCCTCGCTTTCTTTTCGGATGGATATACTTTTGCATATGCTTTTGCCTCTCTCACTCCAAATATGGGCTGAACATAATCTATGACAATAAAGCCATTCAATCCCATTCCTTTTAATTGCTCCCTTATTTTTTTGCGAGATGGGGTTGCTCCATCATATTTTACTTTAAAGTATATTTCTTCCCTTTCCAGCAGCTTATTCTCCTTTCTATTTTCTATTTCAATCTCCATTTTCATCCCTCTTCATTTTTTCAAGGAATTCTCTAACCACTTCTTTTTCCTTTTCTCCAACTTTAACGACTACCATACCGTGAGATGGTAACCCATATATTACATTTGCGCCCGCCGGCGCCATCAATATGGCGGGGAGAGCTGCCAAATCTTCTTCTCCATCCCCTTCTATTCTTATTTTTTCATCTGATTTATATGCATTTTTAATTGCATCCCATAGTTGCCTCGTTATCTTACCGGCGGGATTTTTAACCTTTATTATTTTTTCCGCTTCTCCCATATCTTCAGCATGATTTTTTCTTTCTATCTTATGATCTATTATTGAGATTTTTGGCTGGATTCCATGCTTTTTAAACCATAATGTTACTGCATCCCCTACAGTTACAATCATCCCTTCTATTTCCTCTTTTTTTAATTCTTTTACAACCTTTCCCAATGGCTTTCTCAATTCTTCTCTTTGCTCTTCCCTCAACACATACATTATCTGACCTTCAATGCATATTTGCCAGGCATTTTTATGTTCATCTTCTTTGCAATCTGTGAATTCTCAACATCTATGACGATGAGATAACCCTGCCAGTGCTCAGTTGTCGGCTCCCCGCAGTATGGACATATTGTTTTATCTGTGAGAATGTGACATTTCCTGCAAGCCCTCATTTTTTCTCCTCCTTCTTTTCCTTTTCTTTCTCCTTCTTCTTCCATTCTTCCTTGCCAAGCCCCGGCTGGCGCATGGTAAGCCCAATCTTGCTTTCCCTTGGACTCATTTCATTCAATGAAAGAGTTACAATTCTCGCCCTTACCTTATCTCCTACTTTTAAAACCCTTTTTGTTTCCTTTCCTTCCATTCTTCTGTTTTCAACATCAACAACTATTTTATCATCCATTATCTGGCTTTTATGAACTAAAGCATCCAAGGGACCAATATGGCAGAATGCTCCAAATTCCACGATATCGCATACAATTGCATCCACAACTTCGTGTAATTCTGGTTTAAATGTCAATGCTTCAAATTCCACCTGCTGATATATTGCTCCATCTCCATGTAATATTCTCCCTTCTCCAATCCTTTTTACATTGTGAGTCATAACTATCAATCCGTATTCTTTGTCCATGGTTCCTTCAAAAGAATCCTGAACTATTTTTTTGCTTACTTCATCCAAATCTTCAGTCATTTCTGATGGTGGAATTCTGATCGTATTTTTTATTTTGACCATATAATACATCTGTTAGGAAATATTAGCCTGCTTATAAATATAATGGTATTGTCGATTTCATAGAAGGCAGAATAGCTTTTTATATAAATGAAGAATTAAAATGCAAAATGAAAAAGTTGATTGTAGCTATCATAATATCAATTTTCATTTTGCCATCTTCAATTTCATCAAATTTTGATTTGGCTGTAAAATGGGTCAAAGTTAGCAAGAGCATGGTTAATGAAGGAGAAATAGTGGAAATAAAGGCAAGGATAGATAATTTAGGAGAAAGTCATCCATTTGATGTCTATTTCTATCTTGATTCAATAGGTGGCAGGCTAATTGGATTCAAACATTATGATTCCATAAATAGGTATAGACTACCAAGAATAGAATTTGATACAAAAGGAATAGAAGGGAAACATGAGATTATTGTAATTGTATATGATGAAAATGAATCCAATAATATAGGGAAATGCAATATTACAATAGTAAGGAGCAATGTAAATTATGGATTGATTATTGATAGCGTATATTATTATGCCTACCCCAAAAAGAAAAACGAGTTTATTTCAGTATTAAATTGTGGAAATGAAACAAATTTAAATGGATTTTACATTACAAATACTCCATGGAAAAGAGCTGATAAACAAAATAAAATTTTTCTTCCTGCCAAAAGTCTGAAACATGGAGAAAGAATATATCTTACCCAAAATGGCTCTTCTTTTTCAAAACAAATGGGGTTCTTGCCAGATTATGAATATTATGATGCATCTTCAATTCCAGATTTAAAAAGAGCAGGAAGTTTCTTTTTATCAAATGAAGGAGGAGCTGTTGCATTAAAAGATACAACAAATCATACCATAGATTGCATTGTTTATGGAAATTTTTCTTATGATAAAGGATGGAGTGGCAATTCAATTCAAGGAAAAAGAGGATATGTTATTAAAAGAAAAGGATGCAATGATACCAATAATAGCTATGACTGGTATCTATGGAAAATTGGATGGAGTTCATTCAAACCATATAAATTTAAAGCAAATAAAGGCGTAGCCTTTTGCTCTCCAGATTGCTCGTATAATGTTATAAAAGATGCTTTGGTGAAAGGAAAAAACATTTCAATTAATGTTTACATTTTTTCTCATCCATATCTATACAAAATTTTGGCAGAAAAGAATGCATCTCTCCACCTATTATTGGATGGAAATGTTATTGGAGGAATTCCCATAGAGGAAAGATATATTGCATGGAAGCTGAGTAAGAAAGGGGAGGTAAGATATATGTATGGAAATGAAAATGAGGGAATTTATAAAAGGTATAGATTTGACCATGCGAAATATGCCATCATAGATAATGCCTCTATAATTGAATCAGCCAATTGGGCTATGAAAGGAATTCCGGTGGATGCGAGCTATGGAAATAGAGAATGGGGCATCGAGATTTATGATGCAAATCTTTCCATTTATCTATGGAAAATATTTGAAAATGATTTTAATCCAATGATGGAAGATAGCATTCCATTCAATGAAAATGATTTTTTTAAAGGCAGACCCAAAAATTATTCCATAAGTTTTTTTATTCCTCATGGGAGCTATAGGAAAAAATTTCAGCCTTTAAAAATAAACTGGAGTTTTAACGCTACTCTAATTTTAACTCCGGATAATGGAGAAGAAGAAATATTGCAGCTGATAGAAAAAGCAAGGCATGAAATATTGATTGAACAGGCTTATATACAAAAAAATTGGCATGATGAACTAAATCCATTTTTAAAAAAACTGGTTGAGAAAAAGAAAGAAGGAATAAAAATAAAAGTTTTGTTAAATTACAATAAGAAATATAAATCTACCAACAGATGGAATGAAGAGGCATTGAAATTTTTAAAGGAGTATGGCATAGATGCAAAATTTTCTTCTTTGCCGATCCACAATAAAGGAATTATTGTTGATAACTATGTTTTGATATCCTCTATAAATTGGGGAGAAAATTCGGTTAGAAATAATAGGGAGATTGGCATAATAATAGAAGATAAAAATATTAGCCAGTATTTCAAAAAAATCTTTTATTATGACTGGAATTATGGGCCATCAAATAATTATTCTTATTATATTGCAGTAATACTAATCTTTTTCATCACATCCCTCATAATATATAAAGGAAGGAGGAGAAAAAATGCATTTAATAAGTGAGATATCTTTGGCAATAATATTGGCATCTCTAATAATTCCATTGATTAAAAGAAACACTTTTGTTTATTCCATGATTGTTTCAAATTTCATATTATTTTTCATTTCCTCAATTTTCTCTCCTGACTATATTCCAGCCCATTCTTTTATCTTGAAAGAACTATCCTTCAATCCCCTCTACCTTAAAAATCCATCTATGGCATATACCATCATTTCATCAATGTTCATTCATTATGATGTGATGCATTTGCTTGGCAACATGATTGCTCTCTTTTTTATAGGAATTCCATTTGAATATAGAGCAGGCACAATTAGAGTTTGGCTTATCTATATATTTGGAGGAATTTTTGCAACCCTGTTTTTCAGTTTGACAAATTTTGAATACACATTTTTGATGGGCGCATCCGGCGCCATTTTCAGCCTGCTTGGAGGATTTGCCGCGAGTTTCCCAAGAGATAAAATTTTGATTCCTGTTCCATTGCCAATCGTAATCTTCGCAAAAATGAATGTGGTGACAGCCGCCGTATTATTTGGCATCCTTCAGATTATCTTTTCCATAGTTTCTCCATATGGAAATATTGCATACATGGCCCATCTTGGTGGGCTTGTGGGAGGAATTTTTATAGCAAAACTTGTTGTAAAGGAGAAAAAAGAGAGATTCTATGATTATAGCATTGTTAAAAATTTAATAAAAAACGAAAGGCAGATGGAAATATACAGGAGGATAGAGGAGGCAGAAGAGCAGGAAATAAAGGAAGCATGGTTATCCTATCTTCTAAAAGATTTAAGATGCCCATACTGTAATGGGAAGTTGGAATTGAAAAATGGCAAACTTTATTGCAGGAGATGTGGATATATTAAGTAGATGACATAGCCAAGAATGGCGCCAGCATTTAAATAAGGCAATCCCGGTTGAGGGCCTTTTTTTATCAAATGCATTAAGAAAGCGTAGCCAATCATTGTTCCTACCATGGTTAAAATAAAAGCTTGCACACTTTCCATATATGAATGGGCAACAAGTATGGCGGGAATAATTGCATCTCCAAGCCCCATATAAATTGCATCTTTTTCATCCCCTTCTATATCCTTTTTTTCCAGATAAGAAAATTTTCTGTTTTTAGGAAATATCATGAGCAATGGAAGATTTGATGATGTTATTGACTTTGCAAGGCTTATCATATGTTTTGTTTTGTATACAGACAGAGCATCATAGATGGCAAGAGAAACCAAAAGAATTATGATGAGCCATGTTGAAAGAGAAATGGCGAAAATTGCGGCGACGCCGCCAGCGAGGAGGACGCCGAATGAATCTATTACATACCATTCAGGATATTTAATCAAGAGATAAAGCATTGCTATAGAAATTGTTAATGAAATGAAGAATGAATATGGAATGGAATATAGGAAAGCATCGAAAATTGAAAGAGCTGCAAGAAAAAAGATAAAGAGGACGACATATCTTACCACATCTTCCTTATATTTTGCAGCTATCAAAATAAAGATGGTGAAAACAATCATTATTAAGAAAACCTGCACAATATTCATCACATCATTTGGATTTTTAAATGCCTGCATACCCTCTTTTTTAAATGGCTCTACTGTAAAAGCTGCTATCAACATTGTTAGAATCATGAGCAAAGCCATTCCAATGGGAGCGTAATCTTTCATTTTACCTTGAAATTTGCAATATGCAACAAATCAACAACATCTCCATATTTTTTAAGATGTTCATAACATTTCAAAGATGTTGTTATTATTTTTCCATTGCTTTTTTTAATTATGTCTTTAGCCATTTCCTCTGCTTCTTTTTCAAATGCTCTTTTGAATTCTTCTCTCGCTCCACAGCATTCTCTCACCAATTCAAATTTCTTTCCTTTGAAAATTTCTTTTACCTTCTCCACAAATTCATCATCATAGTCATACGGGATATGGAGCGTAAATTTCTCGTTTATATCCACGCTTTCAATGAAATCCAAAATATTTTTTGCATTTATTCCTTCAAAATATTTTTTGCACTGTGGCTCATAGTATATGACTTCTTCTACTCCATTCTTTTTAATTTTATCAACAATTTTTTCAATTAATTTATTTTCTCTTCCTATTCTTTCTATCTCCAATCCACATCCTATAGCATATGGCGTAGCATTCAATTTTTCAGCTATTTCCTTAGCATCTGAATCTAGCTCTCCAATGAAAATCCTCTTGCCATTTATTTCTTCATTCCAACCATTTAATTCATCAATCAATTTTTGATGCTCTGGCAAAATCATTTTTAAATCATATCTTGCAGCCTTAATTATATCTCCAATTTTCACCCTTGATGGGCACACGCTTTCACACAGCCGACATAAAGCACATTTTTGCAAAGCTTTTACAATAGATTCATCTTCTTCTATTTCTCCTGTAAGCAATCCATATGAAATCATTATTCTTCCTTTTGGGCTATCTGTTTCATTTCTTGTATGGAAATAAATTTGGCAGGCTTTTTTACAAAATGCACAACCTGTGCAAGTCAATATTTCTTTATGATATTTCTCCAGCATTTTTATCACCTATACCTTAAATTTGTTATTATGCTTCCTTTCCACTGCATCATTTTTCCAGGATTCATTATATTTTTTGGATCTATTGCCTCCTTTATTTTCTCCATCAATTCAATATTTTCTTTAACCATCCACGGAGCTTTTGATATTCCTATTCCATGCTCTCCGCTAACTATCCCTCCCAAGCTATAAACAACTTTATAAATTTCATCTACAACTTTTTCAGCCTTTTCCCATTCTTCTTTTTTTGTTGGGTCAATCAATATTTTTGTATGCAGATTTCCATCGCCAGCATGTCCATATGTTCCAATCATAATATCATATTTTCTTGCTATTTCTTGAAATGATTTCACCGCATCAGGTATTTTTGAAATTGGAACAGCCATATCATCAGCAAGAGAGACAGATATTCTATCCTCGCCATATCTTGATAAAGAAGGCAAAACACCTTTTCTCCCTTTCCATATGTTTGCCATCTCTTTTTCATCATATGTAAAAACAACATTTTTTGCATTGCTTTTCCTGCATATTTCTGCAATTTTTTCAATATCTTTCTTTATTTCCTCTTCTTTTCCATCTTTTTCTATTATTAAAATTGCTTCAGCATCTGGTAGCCCGATATTCATTGCTTTATTTACAGCCTGTATGCATACCTTATCCATGATTTCGAGGGCGGAAGGAATTATCCCAGCCGCAATTATATTTGCAACTCCTTTTCCTGCATCATATAAAGAATCGAAGGAAGCAAGAGCAACAGCTCTTTTTTCTGGCAATGGAATTATTTTTATTGTTGCTTCCGTAATTATGCCAAGAGTTCCCTCACTTCCCACAAGCAATCTTTCAATCTGATAGCCAGATGAATTTTTTAGGGTTGAGGAACCAAGCTGATAGGCTTTTCCTGGAGGAAAAACAGCTCTATGGCCAAGAACATAGTCGCGAGTCGCCCCATATTTTATGGCTCTCATTCCAGATGCGTTTGTTGCGATCATGCCGCCAATAGTGCATACATCACCACTTCCAGGCGAGGGAGGGAAGAAGAATCCATATTTAGCAAGCTCCTTGTTCAATTCAGCATATACAACTCCAGGCTCGACCTTGCAATAAAAATTTTCTATTTTTATCTCCTTTATTTTATTCATCGCCGTCATATCAAGTATTATGCCTCCCTTAATTGGGACCGCCTGCCCGCTGAGGGCAGTGCCGCTGCCCCTTGGTATTATCGGGATGCCATGCTCATGTGCTACCCTTACAATTTCGATAACATCTTCCTCGCTTTTCGGCTTTACAACAGCATGGGGCATTGCATGATGAATGCTTGCATCAAATCCATATGCATATAAATCTGCCTTACTTACCAACAATTTTTCTCTCCCTATTGCATCTTCCAAAAGTGAGATAACATCCATAAAATGGAAAATGAAAACAATATTTAATTTTATTTGATTTCAAAATATGAAGAATCGCCATATGATAAGCAAAAAAGAAAAAAAGGAGATGAATAACAAGTTAGAAAAAATTTTGGGATGCAGGCTAGATGGGAAAATTGAGGTTGCTGATTTTGAAGATAAAAAGTTGATTATTGTTGATGGGAAAATAAGAGGATTCATAATAAATGATGAGCCTTTTTTAAATGTTGAAGGATTGAAAGAATGTAAGGCAAATAAAAGATATGTGGAAGTTGATGATGGAGCAATAAAATACATTCTCAATGGAGCAGATGTGATGGCAGCTGGGATAACTAAATGTGATGAGAATATAAAGAAGGGAGATATTGTATGGGTAAGAGATCAAAGAAGCTTACCAATTGCAATAGGAATTGCATTGATGGATGGAAAAGAAATGATGGAAGCAAAGAAGGGAAAGACGGTAAAAAACATACACCATATTGGAGATAAAATATGGAAAATGGCGAATGAGTAGCAAATAATTTTAACAACTTCCTTTTACCATGTTATGAAAAACTATGATATTATAGCAATAGGAACAGGCTCTGCAATGAATATTGTTTCCACACTTGTAGAAACAGATCCAGATATAAAGGTGGCTGTTGTTGAAAAAGATGATGTGGGAGGAATATGTCTAACGAGAGGATGCATTCCTTCAAAAATGCTGCTGTATCCAGCAGAGCTGGTTAAAAAAATCAAGGAAGCAAAAAAGTTTGGAATAGATGTTGATATTAAAAACATTGATTTTAAGGGAATAATAAGGAGGGTGAGAGAGGATATAAGAAAAGAAATAAAAATGATTGAGCATGGATTGAAAAGCTCTCCAAACATTGATTTATATCAAATGCCAGGGGAATTTATAGATGACTATACAATGAAAGTTGGAGATGAAATTATAAAAGGGGAAAAAATATTGCTTTGTTCTGGAAGTAAGCCATTTATTCCTCCAATAAAAGGGTTGCAAGAAACAGGATATATAACAAGCGATAATTTTTTGCTTCTTGAAAAACTTCCCTCTCCAATTGCAATAATTGGAGGCGGATATATAGCGATGGAGCTTGGATTTTTCCTTGCAATGATGGGGGCAGAGGTTATTGTCATAGAAATGCTTCCCCGTATTGTGGCCGGTGAAGAGCCAGAGATATCTGATTTGCTTAAGAAAGAAACGGAAAAAGTGATGA
>Ga0164318_10006797_pt1 | contig 11081 bp, 3 predicted proteins | sample GuaBasSedimGuay9_FD_113734 | JGI IMG/M metagenome (GOLD analysis project Ga0164318, IMG submission 113734) | Subseafloor sediment microbial communities from Guaymas Basin, Gulf of California, Mexico - Guay9, Core 4571-4, 0-3 cm | ecosystem: Environmental > Aquatic > Marine > Hydrothermal vents >...
CTCAACCTAATTAGTTTTTTCACGTTCAACAAAAAGGAAGCCAGGGCGTGGAACATTCCCCAAGGGTCAACCGCGCCCGAAGCAGCTGGGGCTATCCACACCGACTTTCAACGCGGCTTCATCCGCGCCGAGATTACGCCTTTCCCCACTTTCGCCGAGTATGGGAGCAGCGCGGCTGTCAAAGCTGCCGGGAAGATGCGTCTGGAGGGGAAAGAGTACGTGGTGCAGGACGGGGACGTAATTTATTTTAGGTTCAATGTTTAGGGGTAGTTGGCCGAAAAAGCATTCGGCTTGGTGGTTTGGGTAGTTTGGCGGATAGAGTGTCGTCCGCTGGAGGCGAAGACCTGCGTTCGAGTCGCAGTGGGGGTATTTGCTTTTAAAGGGGGAAAAGAGAATCAAATTCCTTTATGGGCTTTCGCGGAGAAAATTAGCGGCATTCCGCATTCGCCAGTCCACAACTCAAAAGCCAGGGCCACTGCTCAACGCGCATCTTAAACCCGTCCGCGCTGAAAGGCTGGCGGCTTGCGCCTAACGAACGAAAACAGTCTATGAGGGGTTATACACCAAGTCGTAGGCAATTGCTTTCTGCCATAATTTTATTAAAAACAAAAGGCACAAAACTTTTTGTTATGTGCCTTTCTTACTTCTGTCGGGACGATGGGGATTTGAATTAGTCCATCAAATTTGCTTACCACATGGGCCCAAACCCTTTATCTAGAGCAGTTTGGGGCTATATATTTACCATCCTCCGCCACCACCTACTCTGTCTCCACAAAGAACATCTTGCCCTTGCGTAATAATCTTCCATGTACAACCTAACACAGCACCAAACCCCTCATCTCTAAATGCTTCAATGTTTTCAACTACTTGGACTCCCGTAACATCTTCGCCTACTTGGGCAAATACGCTATCTTCACCATATATAAGCTCCCCAGCAAACAAAACAGGGTCAATTGTTAGATCTCTATAGGTGTTTCCGAGAAACGCAAAAACTTCGCCATAATAATATTCGTTACCATAGCTTCCACTAGCCATCATGTCGTTAATTTCATCAATTCGCTTTATCGAATCTTTTCCATTTTGTAGCACATCAAAAACATCAAAAACTTTATCCACTGTATCTAGACCTTTAACAAATCCATCAAGTTTACCCATGTCAAGCAATCTTGCAGAACGAACCACACTTTTTTGCATATCAATAGGAAGAATATATTTTGTCGTGTACCTTAAGTCAAAACCTGCTACACTTTTCAAAATATCAGACGCCCTCTCCAATAGTTCTTTGGTAACAGTTACTCCAAATCCCAAATAATCTAGAAAATCAAAGGAATTATCGTTGGCTTTGTCGTTGTCATTAGAGCTTATGCTTGAGTCATCAGTTTTATCCGATTGTTGTTCTATTTTTTTCAATCGTTCTTGATCTTCCAGCCAATCAACATATTCCTGCTGTTGCTGAACAATTCGCTGACCGCATTCCGTGCCGCTCAATCCTCCAATGCGCACCTGGGTAATGCCCAATTGTAATTGGCACTCCGCGCTGCGGCATTCCGGCAGGCGCAGGTAATCACCCACTCTGGGTTCATTGATATAGGAATTGAGACGCTTGAGTTCGTCCACGCTAGTCCCCCATTGAGCAGCAATGCTCTGCCAGGTGTCGCCCCATTCCACCGCGCCGGTGCTGAAGTCGAAGTAACCCAGCGGGTCAATGCGATTGATAGGGTTATTGCGTACATACAAACTACGGTGGCGCGTCATTGGGGTATTGATATTGCCTCGGTAGGGGTCTTGGGTAATCCAAACGCCTGCATCAGCATCATAGTAGCGTGCGCCAAAGTAATACAGGCGGCTCTCTTCGTCCCACTCTTTGCCGCTGAGCAGGTAGTGCAAGTGGGGGTTCGTCCAGGAGCTAGAATCTTCCCAGTGCCCATTTTCATCAATGACTTGGCCGTAGGGATCATAGAAAACTTCGTGTGTGCTCTGTCCATTTTGTTTGGTGGTGGCAGCTACGCTGTTCAAGCCATCAGTCGCGAACCAGTACTGGCTCCCTTGTCCTCCGCCTTGAATCTCATCCATACTCACCAAAGCATTATTCATTCCACGATATAACTCAGTAACAATCGGATGTCCCGTTTGAGGGTATTCTACTAACTGGTCAAAGCCCAAGCCATCCAGAGTGTATTGCACCCATTTAACCACACCAGAAGCATTCTGATTGCCTTTGCTTGAACGGTGGCCCAGGCCATCGTACTCGCTGTAAACACGCTGCTCAACCTGACCGCTCTGCGTGCGGGCGCGTTCATAAAGCGTTAGCCGGTTCTCGGCATCGTATTGGTAGGTTTCTATCTCAGTTTGTGAAGCGTTTTTTCCAGGTGTGAGCTTACTGATGCGATTACCATTGGCATCATAGGTGTAGACTATATCCCCGGCAGTAAGCATGTGGTTAGCTTCATCGTATGTATAAAGTTTATTGCTCAATACCGCCGCATGGCTTCTGTTAATAAAACGCTTAATCACTGAATCGTATACGTAAATCCTTCTATTGAACGACATTTCATCGCGGTCCGTACTCGTACTCAAGCGATTTCCCACTGGATCATAAGTATAAGTGGTAGTCACCGAATAAGAAGGTGGACCTTCATATTGCTCTGCCGCGCTTAATAACTCATAGCGAGCATTGTACGCATAATTTTTGATATTAGTACGCACTTGGCCTTGAGTATATTGTTCCACTACTTGCAACCGGTTGCCAACTTTGTCCAAAGTGTAGGCATAAGATGTGATTATGCCGTTCTGAAAATACGTGGTACCGTTATGTAATTTCACTAAACGACCAGCAATGTCGTATTCTTGTTCCATCCAAGTGTCATTGGAGAAAATGGTTTTAGTGGGTAAGCCATCGGCATCATATTGATAAGATGCGGCACCTCCTTTAGGATCAGTCATGCTGGTCATCCAATTGTTAGCGTTGTAAACAAACGTAACACTGTTGCCACTGGGATAAGTTAGACTAACGCGGTTGCCTACCGCATCGTATTCATTGTTCACTATGCGACCATACAAATCAGTTTTGATAATCAAACGATCCAGGGAATCGTAAGTCATCTTAGTAGTGCCCAAACCGTCATCCATTTGTACCAGATTCCCGTTGGGATCATACACCATACTAACATCCCCCGTGTCATCAGAGTAATCAATCTCCACAATCTGATCTTCGGCATCAAAAACGTACAAGGTATCCAGTCCATTGGCATCAGTTTGTTGCACCATATTGCCTTCATGGTCATAAAAATAGAGCCAATTCGCGTCCAAAGGATTCATCTCGCGCGTCAGCCGGTTAAGAGCATCGTATTGATAATTTGTAACATGACCATTAGCATCCACCTCTCTAAGCAAGTTCCCCACCGGATCATAAGAATAACTAGTTACATAACCAAGCGCATCCGTAACTCGTATCAACCGTCCTAATGGATCATAAACCAAACTATTCACATTGCCTTCCGCGTCTATTTCTCCAATCACCTGGCCAATAACATCATATTCATTGACCGTGACATAATCAAGAGGATTTGTTTCAGTCATTAGTCGGTTTAATTCATCGTATGTGTATTGAGTTACATATCCCTTGGCATTGGCAAACGTTAATTGGTTATGCTCGCCATCGTAAGTAGCTGTGGTTGTTTGTCCCTCTGGCAAAGTGACGGCCAAGATATTGCTAACCGCATCATAAGTAGTGGTAGTTGTATGCCCATTAGCATTGGTAACCGCCACCGAGCGATCCAGTTCATCATAGACGTTGATGGTTTCGCCATTCAAAGCGTCAATCACCTTGACTAAATTATTATTGGCATCATACTCGTAACGAGTCCCGTATCCTCTGAAGTTGACGATTTCTACTCGGTTGCCAACTGCGTCGTAGCTGGTGGTAGACACATCGCCCAGGCCATTGGTCAATTTTACAGGTCGGTCTAGAGCGTCATATTCAGATAAGGTTACATTTCCGTTCCGGTCAATCCGCCGAATCAAGTTACCGTTTTGATCGTACTCAAAGCGTGCCATCTGTCCTAAAGCATCAGTTGTTGCAATACGCCAGCCTTCCGCATTGTATTCATGTGTGGTGGTATTGCCATTAGCGTCAGTTTCAGTTACAACGCGGCCCAAAGCATCGTACCCTAATGCAGAAATACCGTCCAAAGCATCTATAACTTTTACTTCGCGATTGAGAGCATCGTACTCATAGGTAGTGGTATGTCCCAAGGCGTTCGTCAACGTGAGCAAGTTCCCATTGGCATCATAAGTGCTAGCAGTAACAGCGCCACTTGCGTCAATCATCTTGGTGATGTTACCGTATGCGTCCAATTCAAAGGTTGTTGTATGTCCATTGCTATCTGTCGCAGTCAATACCCATCCCATCAAATCGTAGGTAAATGTTTGAGTATATCCAGCCTCATCTGTCTGAGATAAAACCGCCCCCATGGGATCATAGGTAATCAGTTGAATGCCACCTAAAGCGTTGGTACGTTTGATCTCCCGGTTAAGGACATCATATTCATATTGTGTGGTATAACTTCGGGGATTGGTAAAACTTAAAAGGTTGTTATTCGCGTCATACGTATAGGTAGTTTCGCGTCCCAAAACATCAATCACTTTGGTCAGATTACCACGCGAATCATATTCAAAATTTGTGACATTGCCCAATGCGTTTTCTATCTGGACAAGTCGGTCAGCAACATTGTAAGTATTGGTAATTGTAAAACCGCGTGGATTAGTAACTGTTTTCAAATTCCCAACTTTGTCATAAGTGTAGGTAGTTTGGTTACCCAAACGGTCAGTTTTAGCTACCAACCAACCTACCGCATTGTACTCAAAAAGAATACTATTTCCATAAACATCAATTTCTTCAATTTTATCGCCGCGGGCATTATATGCAAAATAGGTACTGTTACCGAGAGCATCTACAAATTTAACTAACCGTCCTGCTTGGTCGTATTTATATTGCGTGGCAAACCCGCGCCCATCAGTGTAGGCAATTTTTTGCCCAGCCAAATCGTAGGTAAAGGTTTCAGCTGCACGACCACCATTACAACTTTGACAAGGGCGATTAATAGCAATACGCTGCCCAGCAGCATCATAGCTATATCGAGTTTCATTACCTAGTGGGTCAGTCGCAGTAGTTAGGCGGTTATTCAAATCATATTCATAACGCCAGAGGCTACCACGTTGATCACGTTTGGCAACAACATTGCCAACCTCGTCGTAAGTGTAAAGAGTTGCATCTCCTAGAGGATTTTCTTCACGTACCAATTGCCCTAATACATCATATTCTGATGTCCAGACATTGCTATCCCAATCAGTATAAGAAATAAGCCAATCAGCATCACTGTAGGTAAATGTACGTGTGTTACCAGCCCCATCCGTTTCAGAAAGCAAATTGCCATTGTCGTCATAAGTAAACGTTATCACATTACCTAATGGCCCAGTTGTGGTAAGGGTTCGTCCTTCGGTATCAAATGTTGATGTCGTAGTACGGCCTTCAGCATCAGTGAATCGAATGCGATTGCCATCTTCGTCATATTCCATCGTTGAGATACCCGCAATGTCTGTGATAGAAGTTGCTAAACCCATTGTGTTGTAAGTGTAAGTTGTTACCGCACCAACAGAATCAATTTTACGAGTAACTAAACCTTGAGCATTATATTCGCGTACAGTTTCACCACCTTTGGGGTCAATTTTACGAATAAGGTTATTATGTTCATCGTAGAAATACTTTGTAATCCGTCCTAATGGATCCTTTTCTTCGGTCAAATTTCCGTGTTCGTCATAGGTGTAAAGCCATGTTGCGTTTACTGGATTCGTGGCCGAAATCACCCGCGCATGATCATCATAATCCCAGTGCCAAACACCTCCTTCAGCATCGACTTTTTCAATACGGTTGAAATCTTCATCATAATCGTAGGTTATCACCGCTCCACGTGCATTCTCAACACGGATCAAGCGGAATTCATCATCATAGGTATGCTTAACACCGCTTTGATCATAGAATTCGGTTGTCTCTTCCTCAATATATTCAAAATAAGAAACCACTCCATCAACATCAGTTTGTTCCACAACGCGATTTTCGTCATCATATTTATTAAGTAAAATGCGTTGGCCTTTAGCATTCTCGATTGTGAGCATCCGGTTTTGGTCATTATAGGTATAGGACATCGTCTCATCTGCTGCATTAGTTGCGGTCAACAAATCACCATCAGCAGAATAAGTGTAAGTCAACTGCTCCCCGTCAGGGAAGTGAACCGCGGTGATGTAATCGCCAGTGTAGTCAAAGAGAAAGACCGCACCTGAGGTATGTACGACTTTCTCAATATGCCCAGAAGTGTCCCAAATAATATCCAGTCCATTCTCTGAACCATCACGCACATGCGCAAGGCGACCTTCTACGTCAAATTCGTAACGTAACTGGTCATTACCTTCTAGAACTGCTGTACCATCTTCCGCCAACACCAAAGTTTGTGTTTCAGCAAATTCTCCCACGTATTCACCAGACAAATCGAAAGGATCATCCATGTCCAGTTCGCCAACCAGATACGTTGCTCGCCCATCTGGATAGGTTAATACTGCTGTTTTATCGGCACGCCACTCAACATGCCAACCCCACGACCAAGTGTAACCATTGCCAAACTGTCCAATGGCTTCATCAGCATCCAGGCTATTGAAATAGCGAGTTATGTCAAAAGAAATGCCAGGAAGTGGATAAACGCGATCTGTATGTTCATGAACAAAGTTGCCTGTGCGAGGATTTACTGGCTCGCCAAGTAAATTAATGTACGGGGGCATCCCCTTCGCTAATGTGGGTTTAGAAGGCATAGGATACATCACACGAACTGCCTTCTGACTTTCACCATAAACTGGTTGCCAACTATCACCTATATAGTGTTCGCCAACCATCCAGTAGATACCTGGGGTATCCATGACCTGATTGGCGTTATACGTCCAAGTATCACCTGACCCCAAGGCTATATCGCCTGATTCGGGAAATATGACTATTTCTGAGCTTAAATCTTCATTGTAAATAACTACACGGAACCGATCAGTAACAGATACAGCACTAGTGTTCTTCACCGTGAAATCAATTGTTGCAGTTTCACCTTGATAAATAACATCAGGCGTTACATTCATCTCTCCTTGAAGTTGAATCATATCGGGAGAAACTATATAGACTTTTTGCTCATTAATAGCATCTGTAACCGTTCCCAGCGTTTGAAATGTACCATTACTCATATAACCGGCGCGAATGTAATACTCACCTCCAGATGGAAAGGCAGCCGTTGTCTGGCTATAATCATAGCAATCATTACCGCCAGGCGCGAGCGCGGGAGGATCAACAGTGGGAAAATTAATACCAGGCGCTGTAGTTTGCACATAAAGTTGGTCTGTGTCAAAGGATTGCTGACCAAAATTGCATATACGAAATGTGGCTTGCACTTCCTGACCAGCAAATGGCACCGCAGGTATACGTTTAAGGGATTGCGTAACCAGAGGACCAGGCTGCTCTTGACTGCTTTCAATGTGAACAAAAGAATATCGGTTGGTTAGGCCACAACGATTTTTTGTGACTTGCCGATAGTGTGCATAAGGCCAATCAATCGTGATTCCACCACTAATTCTAGAATGCAAATGTACCCGGGGGCCAGGCCCATTCTGATCAACTACAACACCCTCCCATCCCCAGCAACCATTTGTGCCAAAGAAAATGACATCTCCAGGTTCAAGATCATTCGGATCGCTAATTTCTTGACCACCATGATTTAATAGCCAGTCACGCAATGGTTCACTAGATTTGGCAACAGAGTCTGGAAGCCCAGGAATAGGCAAACCGCCTGCTTCCATAGCTCGATTGACAAAATGTGCCCCATCTACGCCCCAATATCCGTCTCTTTCTATCGTTGAGCAAATTAAAATGCTCCTGTTATACCAAAGGTAACAATCATCTGAATTGTCAAAAACATTAACGTAAGTATTTGCATATCGTACTGCAGCATCACGATCAAAAGCCACTGCTTGATTAGGCGAAGGGTCTATGGATAACAAAGACGGCGGGTTGGGAGGTTCAGGTATACCTATAGGGCCAGGTAATCTCTTTCTAGTATGCACCATTACTTCTGGCAGTGTTTCATCATTTGGAGCCATGCTATTCAATGTCTGTAAAAATATTTCCTGAATTTCTTCATTGAGAGCTTGTCCATATATAGCAAGAGAATAACTCCCCCACTTATAACGAAATGCAGCGCGAATAACCGGAAAAATGCTTCCGTTCATTGTAGCCGTAGCTTGCATCACTTGCACAAGTTCGCCAGTAGGCAATTGGAGGGTACTCTCTTGATAACGAGCGTCTATCGTCATCTCAAAATTGCCAAACGTGGCCTCGGGTGGAGGATCTGAAAACCAATTTACTATCACATCCATAAAGTACATCTCGTCAGGATAAACAAACCGGACCACCTCCGCTCCACTGATACCATTAGCATTCTCAGGTGGAGTAACGGAAGCAATTGCTTCATACCAACCAGCAGGAGGAACAATAGTTAAACCGGGCATGTCCTCTGTTAACTGTGGAGCAGTATTAGATAAGTATTTAGCCCGTGTTGTAGAAGACGACACCTCAATATTCGCAATATCCGAAGCCGTTTCTAAATAAGGCGTCGTTTGTTGTATAGCAAATGCTTGAATAGGATTCTCGCCAACATTCATTGCTCCAAAAAGCGTAATTGAAAGAACGATTCCTAATATACTTGAGATATAAATCCGTTTATTCATTTTTAACCTCCAAATTGTTATTGAATCTAACAAAAAAACAAGCCATATTTCAAAAAACGCAATTTTAAGAACACGAATCATTAAAACAATTATAAACTGCTATCTCATATCCTTTTGAACCGACCACCCAACAACTTTGCAAACTCGCCCCCATACGCCAGCCGCTCTACCGCTTTCTGCCTGTCGTGCGCCTGGAAACGGGGAGCATCAAGCGCAACGGCCGTTCCCAGGCGTGTTGCTCCCGCAGAGGAGGTTTTGGCTCTCAGACCAGAAATTGCCAAGGCACGCACAACGAAGCTGCCAAATTAGTTCACCCCCTGGCCTACACTCATTCTTACCTTTGCAATTGAAAATCAGTGCAGAAGCAACCAAAAAGCCTGTGGAAAAGTGGTTAACTACAAACAAGCTGCCCACTTTCCCACAGGCTCTACTGCTACTACGATGACTTTTTCCAATTCCCCTTTGCGCGTCACCCTCTTGGGGAATGATGCTGCAATTCATAGGCGGGCTGCTTTCTATTGCTCCGTTACAATTACCTTTTCTCCTTACCAATTTAAGAAAGGAGACCGATCGGATAGTGTGTTTATCTCTATTGCCAAGGCTTCTATTTGATCTTTGGTAAGCAATCTATCTTTGAACCACAAAATATAATTCTTTACTTCGTTCAAATGAAGTACCTTAGCACGACTCTTTTGTGGTTTTTGGGGAATATGCCCTGTATGAGCAATAATTTCACGCGTTTTGGTTTGTGTCTGCTTGTAACACAGATACGCAGCCCACTTCACTTGATCGTATGGATTATGATAATCATTCGCAGCAGTGAACGTTTTGCTCCAATTTTTAACTTCAACAACAAATATTCCAGCAGGAGAAATAACCAATGTATCGATCTGGGCAGATCTTCTCCATTTTTCGTCAAAACGCATCGCTTTTTTCAAGGCAAGATGAATATCGTTGAAAACATAAAATTCATCAGGGAGTGACGATAGATTTTTTATCAGTTTTCTTTCAGCCATTGCGCCAAAATATTCGGGAGATGTTTGCACTTTCTCTAAAAATTCAATATTGCGCTTTGTGTTTTTAACCTTGCTTTTTATCTGAAACTGATTTTTCTGATGAACTCGTTCTAACTTGACTTGTAAAGAGTTTTTTTTCTGCTCAAGTTGTTTAAAAAAAACTATACTTCTCTTGTGTATCCCCTTTCTATTTCTCTTTTCCTTTGCAATTTGCCACTTCCTCAGAATCTTCTTGAAAAAAGTAGTTGGTTCTTGAAGCCGCTTAATTTTCAAATCGCTCATTTCTATTTGTGAGCTAAATTTTTCTTTTGATACGGAGATAGCACTCTGATACTTTTTATCTAAACGAGCCATCTGCTTTGAAAATCTTAAAGATTCTTTTTGTAATAGTTGCACCTCCAATTCATCTTCAGATGTCAATTTCGCCTTCTCTTTATTGAGAAAGTTCTCTATATCGGATAACTCTTCTGGCTGGAAACCTATTTGTTTCATTTCATCGTAAATAAATGTCCATGCCCCACTGTCGCCAAATACCTGTGCCATTACATTTCACTCTGCCTAAAAATACATATAATAAATATCATTTTATAAGTGTTTCATGCCCTAATAATTTTCAATTTCGTGATACCATTCAGCAACCCAACGATGGCGTAAACTGCCCGCCGACTTAGCGAGACTCCGTTGAGCCATTATAGCAAATTTTTCACCCTTTTTCACACCGCTTACCGGAGCCGAAGGCGAGTTGGGTTCATTATCTTTTAGTTGTCTATAACATCTAGTATCCAAATAGTAGTTCTTGACGAAACATCAGGAGAAGACTCAAAAACTATTTGCCTTCCATCCGGAGATATTGAAGGTGCTCCATCATACCCATCGTAGTATGTCATGCGAATTGGTGTACCACCGCTAACTGGAATTTTATAGATGTTTGCTAATTCTACTTCGTCATTTTCTGAACTGTAGATTATCCAGACTCCATCATAAGAGAAAACGGCATCTGTTTTATTTCCCTCGCCGCTTGTAATCATCGCCTTATTTGAACCATCAATATTCATGACCCAAATATCCCATTTCCCATTATCTTGTTTTTGATAAAGTATTCGGTCTTCTGTGGGTGACCAGTTTGGTTGTTTACAATTATCACCAGAAGGCGTCAGGTCAATGTATCCTGAAGTTCCATCAATCTTATATTTTGTTACTATACCATCATTTTCTACGTCTACTGCATGTGATTCAAACACAATCCATTGTCCA
>Ga0164318_10006798_pt1 | contig 11081 bp, 6 predicted proteins | sample GuaBasSedimGuay9_FD_113734 | JGI IMG/M metagenome (GOLD analysis project Ga0164318, IMG submission 113734) | Subseafloor sediment microbial communities from Guaymas Basin, Gulf of California, Mexico - Guay9, Core 4571-4, 0-3 cm | ecosystem: Environmental > Aquatic > Marine > Hydrothermal vents >...
ATCGGCCTGACGAATATGATTTAACTCTATTGGCTCCTCTTGTTTAGTATTCTCCTTCTTCCACGCTCTTGGTCCGTAATCAGGATCTAATACTTGCGCATTAGCCATATTTCCAAAAAGAAAGGCAAATCCTATAACTATTACTAAAACTAATTTATTCATAATTCATTTTTTAATTATATAAAAGTGGTAATTACATTAATCCTATTTAAGTGTTAATGTAATACTAGATGCTTCTTTAATACCATCTTTACCACGAGTTTTTATGCTATTAACTAAAACCATAGACCCTTTTGGAGCCTTATAGATTTTCTTAATTACATCAGCAGGTATCTTATTCCCTTTAACTTTCTTATTTACAAGCATACCACGGCTACCACCTGTAACCATAATTCTAAATTCAACAACAGTAGATTTAAGATCGAATAAGAAATTTTCAATTTTTGCAGTTAAGAATCCTTGACTTTTAAGAGCTCCTTTAGAAACAGATCCTTCATTAATACCTGCCAAACGAACAGTTGCTGGTGGTACTGGAAGAACACGGAATGTGAAGCTACCCATATTTTGTGTAGATCCATCTCCTTTAGTTGCGTTAACAGAAAACTTAACATCCTTACGACGAGATCTATCTGGAGTAAACATATAATGTCCACCACCTTTAGAAACAAGTTTACCACCTGATCCACCACCTAATCTAATTTTATCATTAGTAAAACCAGGAGCAGAAGCAGAAAGTGGATTTGGGATTCCACGATATACAACATTAACAGCATCAGCAGATACCGTTGCAGTAGGCTTTATAACCTGATATGATGAATTAAAGTAATATGGCTTATAATTTCCATCAGCATCTTTCATTTGGATATAACCTGCATAAGTAAATTCACCAGTTGCACCAGTTTTTACTTTAAATTTAGTTATTCCATTAGTAGCTTCATGAATTTGTATAATACCGTCATTTGATATTTCAGATATTGACATTGTATCAGCACCTGTCTTAATACTTACTTTTGGAATTTCAGTTGCTGAATAAGCAGCAACAAATATATCAGCCTCATAATCAGAACCTGCAATAACAACATTTGATACAGGAATTACTGCAGCTCTAATCGCATCAAACTTAAGACTCTTAGCATCTATATAACTATATAGAGTACCTATTACCTCAGCTTCAGTATTTAACACTTCAGAAACATACTTATTCAAAAGTACAATATCTGCAACTAATACAGTATGATAAAATGAGTTATACTCCCAATCTTGCCATTCTCTAGCAATTGAGTTATATACTTCTTCAGTATTCAAACCTAACTGAATAGTTTTCTTGTCCTCATCGCTAAGCATATTAAGTATTGCTTTATTATATGCCGCAAACTTATCTTTTAGTCGTTGAGATAAATCGTAAGAATATTCAATTTTATGCTCAGGATTCAATAAACGCATAGGCGTATTAAATTTATCCTTAGCCTTAAGAAATGCAACAGGTATATTATATGCAAAATCAATAATTGTATCACGATCGTCACCTACTTCAAAAACAAAGTCTTGAGTAAATTCACTATCAAACTCTGTTACTATTATTAAAGTATCAATTACGTGTCTAATATCAGCAACAAGAATATCTGAAATTCTTTTTACCTCTTTTGCTTTATCATAATATGGCTTCACCTTTTTAGGATTATTCATATTTTGATTAGCAAATGCTATCATCAATACTTCATTCTTTTTACCGAAATTATTATTCGTTTGCGTCATACTGTCATTTACAAGTACAAACGCATTAAGTATATCGGCAGATACATTAAGAGCAAGAAGTGCGGTATAGAATAAGTACATCATACCTATCATCTTCTGCCTTGGGGTTTCTTTTCCTCCACTCATAGAGCTATATGTTTAAATGGTTTATAATTAAATTAATTTATGATTAACGTTGAACATTCATTGCGTTAAGCATATTACCATAAACATTATTCAATGCTTCTACATTCTTAGCCAACTCTTCAGCTTGTATTTTATACTTTTCAGTATTAGTAACACTCTGCTCTAGGTTAGATAAGAAACTTTCCATAGTAGTACCCATTTTATCAAATACTTCTGTTTGACTATTTGAGTTTTGCAATTGCAACTCATAAACAGAATTAAGAGCACTAAGGTTAGTAGAAACTTTAGTAAGTTCTTCGTTAAATGCATTACTATCAATTTCAGTAAAATCAATAGCCTCTGCAGACTTAGCAATTTTCTCAGTAGACTCTGTTAATACATTAGATGTAGCAACATAGTTCTCAGATAATATATTAATTTCATCAGAAGCTTTTCTTACGCTAGTAGCATATTCGCCAGAAGCAACAGAAGCGTCACTAATATCAGACATATTAGAAGCATTCTCGCTAAGATTACGTAATCCTGATCCTAAACTCTCGATAAGTTCTGGTCCGATTTTAGCTTCTTCAAGCATATCGTCTAATTCTTCAGTAACAGATTTATCAGAAGATCCACCCATCATAGCTTCTAATTCATGTGAATGATGCTCTTCGTACATACCAGCAAGTTCTGGATATACTAAACTCCAATCTGGCTCCACGTGTGGCGCTTCAAAAGCTGAAAAGAAAAATATTACGGCTTCAGTTAAAAGACCAACAATAAGCATAAGGTCAGCACCAGGATAGTGATTAATCTTAAATAGTGCTCCCAAAATCACTACTGCTGCTCCCAAACCATACAGTTTAGTCATAAAGTTCTTAAAACCTTTACTTCTTACAATGCTGTCTATACTCATAATAAAATAATTTAAATTGTTTTGTTAATTTTAATTGTGTGTGTTATTTATTATATTTATTGATATACGTTTGATGAATTAGGACCGTCACCTTTTGCGCGACCTAAATAAGTTTGAACATTACGGAAGCCTATATAAGCTTTCGCTGTATCTTGATATTCATATGTACGAGAACTAGTGTGCGTATAGTATCCAACATCTTTCCACGAACCACCTCTAATAACTCTACGCTTAAGTGCAGGAGTCATTTCGTCTTCAAGACCATTTTCCATTACTGAACGAGAAAGAGACATATTCATATCATGAGATAATCTGTAAGAAGATTCTTCAAAAGAATCGTCACACCACTCAGCAACATTACCTGACATATCATATAAACCATAGTCGTTAGGAGCATAATGTCCAACTATTAATGTATGGAAACCTCCATCATCAACATAATTACCACGTAAAGGCTTAAAGTTAGCTAAGAAACATCCATTAGAATTACGGATATAAGGACCACCCCATGGAAATGGGTTAAGTTCTAAACCACCACGAGAAGCATATTCCCACTCACTTTCTGATGGCAATCTATAATCATTCCAGAAAGTTGCACCTTTCTTTTGATCATAGCTTCTTTTAATTCCTGTTCTCCAGATACTAAAAGCACGAGCTTGAATCCAACTTACACCAACTACAGGGTAATTGTCATAAGCTTGATGCCAAAAATAATTTTGAGTCATTGGCTCATTATAAGAGTATGCAAAATCATGTACCCAACATAAAGTATCAGGGTATACATTATCGCTTCGATATTTAATAAAATTAACTCTTTCCTCCATTCTACTGAAATGACCATTAGTACGGCTACTTCTTAAGGCAGCTTTCTTAAAGTCTATCCAATAGTACGAAAACATAAGTTTTGTAACATCAACCTGACGTATATGATAATAACGAGGACTTCTATTAGTACCAGGAATTTCGTCTGGAATATAGAAACCTTCATTTTCAAGTATTGTTACTGTACTTTCGTATTCCGAATCATCCATATCACCATAGCGAATTTCTTCATCCCAATTAATTGGATTATGAATCTGACCTTGTTCCATAACTTCGTATGGATCTCCATCTTTATTTCGTTTCAGGTGATTACCAAATATTTCCTCATCACCTAGTTCACCAAGAATAACGTGAGCAATAGAATCTCTTACCCAGTTAACAAACTGACGGTACTCGTTATTAGTAATCTCTGTTTCATCCATATAGAATGCTTGAACAGAAACAACTTTTGAAGGACCTGCTTGACCATAAAGAATATCTTGCTCAGAAGCACCCATATTATAGCTACCCATAGGAATAAATAGCATACCATAAGGATCATCTTGATACCACTCATCGCGATCTTGAACACCAGTAAGTTCTCCACTACCGCTTCCACAAGATGCAAGAAATACTACTAATGCACTAACTACTAGTACATTTTTCAAGTTGTTAATAATTTTTATTGACATAATTCAACTTTTCGTTTATATGAAGGAAGCTTCTACGAAACTCCCAATATTTTGTTTCAATTATTTATAAATATAATACAGTTCCGTGTTTTTCACTTTTTGGTGGAAATTCGATATTAAAACAATATTTTACAAATATCTCGAAAGAACCACCGGTTCCAGAACTCATTTTTGAAGTAGTAATATCATATGATACACCACCCATTAGACCTTTTAAAAAGCCATCTAAAACTTTATATCCTGCTAATATAGACACAGCATCAGTTGCTCTGTACGTAACGCCAGCATATACTTGTTTATTGTACCAAGCTAACATATTAATATCAAACTGTGCCGATGAAGTACCAGCCACTTTAACTAACACATTTGGGTTTAGTATAATTGAAGGCATCATTGGTAATTGATAATTATAACCTCCTGTAATATATGTATGATTAATATAATCAGGATTTGCTAAATTATCATTCCCTGAAGCAAATTCTGCTTCCGCACCCCATAAATTTTGCAATTGAGTAAACGACAAACCAACATAATAATCATCAGTACTATAATGTGCTCCCATAGCTAAATCAAAACTCATTGCACTTTCAGCACCTCCTTGTAATAGAGGATCGCTTGAATCAGTTGGTCTAAATTTCGTAAAATCTATTTGTTTATTCAAAAAACCTGCTGCTAAACCAACTCCTAAATTTCCTTCTCCAAGCTTTAGGTGAAAAGCATAAGCAAGTCTAACACTAGTATTACTCTCAAAACCAATTTCATCCTTTACAACAGCTATACCAATACCTCCCAACAATAATTTCACAGGACTTTGTGCCGAAAAATAGAATGTAGCTGGTGCTCCAGCCTCTCCATCAGTACCTTTATAACCCATCCATTGCTGACGAGCTAAGCCATTTATGCATATTCCATCTCCCATTCCAGTAAAACCTGGATTGTAATTAGACTTTGCGAACATAAAATTTGTGTACTGAACATCTTGCTGACCAACGGCTAAAACGCTAATAAACACTATGCTTACCACTAATAAGAACTGTTTCATATTGTTATGTTTGTGCTTGTATATAAACAAGTGGCTAAAGTATAAAAAAAAGTTTAACATAATTTAATAAAAGAGTATTAATGCAAATATTTTTTAATCATTCTATTAGCAGTAATGTTCATAACTTTTCATAGCTTATTCTTTTTCTCAAGATTTACTCTTCTAAAAATGAAAATAATAATAATAAAATCAAATAAAAGTAGCTATATACTCCTGATTTATTGTGTCTTATAAATAACTATAACTACACCATCAAATTAACTAAGCCTCACTATTACGATACAAATATAATAAACTTTTTTGACAATACTTATGAGCTATAATTACATTTTTGTTATAACTTATTGTTGTTTTTCTTGTATTTTGTTAAAAAACAAAGAGAAACATACCATAAAAAGTAGTTAAAAACAGCGATAATAATATTTAATTATTATCGCTGTTTGATTGGATATTTTAGTCCAAATAGGTATAAAGAAAAGGAGTCTAATTTTTTAAGAAACATAGACTCTTTGATGTTATTATTACATCATTTTTTGGTAAACCTGCCACCATCTATCAGGGATATCTCTATCCAATGCTGATTTATAATCTTGACTAGAGCAAGGCAGCATATAATGGCGTTTATATTTATCTTCATTTTCATTGCCAAGTGGGACTTCCATCCACCATCGACCACTACGTATACTCTCGTAAAAAACTATAGAATGATCCTTTCCATCAACACCTACATTATATTTCTTATAATTCTCTTTTTGTTTATGAGGAAAATCTCCTTTTCTATTATAAAAACCATCCATAAAATACCATATAATTTGAGCAGCAAGATGGGCAGTCATTCCATTAAAATCTTTTTCGGGATTTATCTCATAAAGGCCAAAAGAAGTCAGTTTATCACTTATACCAGCGTAGCGGGCAATACGACAAGCTTCTTCTCCATTAAATCCATTTGGCGAAGTATTTTCATTTGCTGGCGCTTCGTTCTGGCGAATAGCACTAATATCAAAGCTGACTAAATCGGCATTTCTCACTAGAGGTTCAACTTCTTCCATATTATTACGCATAGCGCCTAATCTATGAACATCAAAATACATTGATTGCATAAGTTTTACTGCCTTTTGATCCACAAAATAAGATTGGTAGCCAATATTGGTATAATTAAATAGGAAATTAGGCTGATGCATTATTATCTTACTCAAATATGATCGAGAATTAAAAATTTCATCAGAATTTCCCAAATCGAAAGATGAATCTATTGAAGCAATATTAATAACTTGCCCCATATGCTCATAAGCTGTATAATTAGCATAAGTAATATCTTGAGAACCTCCAATAATTATTGGAATAATATCGTTTTTAATAAGATATTCTACAACTACCTTAACTGCAAAATATGTGTCTTCTATATTAAAGCCAGCCTTAATATTACCAAGGTCTGCAACTTTAATATTCTCATCAACCAAGAATAGTTTATAAAGGTGTTTTCTTACCTCATCAGGAGCTTTACTACAGCCATAATTATTCACAGAATTACGAGATTCCGTAACTCCAATAATAGCCATATGTACACCTTCTAGGTCAGGAACCCCCTCCTCAATACTATTAACCTTAAAAATATCGCCTAATTGACGATTAGACGTTTCATTATCGTATTCAAAATCAGGAATTTCTATACTATTTAGATAAATCGAAAGATCCATTTATTATTTTGTCTTTTTAGGTGTTGTTGATTTCTTAGCTGTCTTCTTTTTTGTAGTTGTTTTCTTCTTAGTAACTTTCTTTTTTACTGGAGCTTTTTTCTTAGCTGCAGGCTTCTTCTTTGCACCTTTTTTGGCAGGAGCTTTTTCAATAATCTCCTTACAATCGTCAAGTGTTAGGGCCGTTGGATCAGTAGTCTTAGCAATTTTATAATTCCGCTTTTCAAAGGATATATAAGGGCCAAAACGACCATTCATAATAATTAAGCCTGGCTCTTCAGCAAAAACCTTAATAGTATTCTCTTTATCTTTTTGACGCTTAGCTTCAATAATCTCAACTGCTCTAGCAAAATCTACAGAGGCAGGATTATCCTCTTTTGGAAGAGAAAAAAACTTTGAATCGTGGCGCACATAAGGTCCAAAACGACCAATTGCCACAGTTACTACTTTATCCTCAAATTCGCCCATTTTTCGAGGAAACTTGAATAATTCCATAGCATCTTCAAAACTTATCGACTCTAAGAACTGCCCCTTTTGCAATCCTGCAAACCTAGGTTTTTCTTCGCCAACAGCTTCTCCAATTTGTACAATAGGGCCAAATTTACCCATACGTACAATTACATTTTTTCCTGTAGCAGCATCAACACCAAGATGTCGCTCTCCACTATGACGTTCTGCAGTTTCAGTAGTATCAACTACCTGTGCATGAAAGTCTGAATAAAATTCTTTAATTCTGGTATTCCATTGTGAATCTCCTGCGGCAATAGCATCAAATTCTTTTTCTGCTCTTGCCGTAAAGTCATAACTAAGAATTTTTTCAAAATATTTAACAAGAAATTCATTAACAATTTTACCAATATCTGTAGGGCTTAGTTTCCCCTTTGATGCTCCAGCATTTTCTGTATTTATTGCTTCCGAAATATTTTGCAATTCCAAAGTAAGCTCTGTATAATCTCTTTTAACGCCCTCTATTTCATCCTTAACAACATATCCACGATTCAGAATAGTAGAAATTGTAGGAGCATAAGTTGAAGGGCGACCTATACCAAGTTCTTCCATTTTCTTAACTAAAGATGCCTCCGAAAAACGAGGTGGCTGCTTAGTAAATCGCTGCACAGCGCTTATATTATTATAATCGAGATTATCACCCGCTTCAGTTGCCGGAAGCATTCCTTCTTCCATCTCATCAGCTTCCACATCTTCGTCTTGAGATGCTTGATATACTTTTAAGAAACCATCGAAAATAACAACTTCGCCACGAGTAATAAAACTATACTTCTGAGTTGGCGAATCAATGGTAATTATAGTTTTTTCTAATTTAGCATCACTCATTTGCGAAGCCAAAGTACGTTTAAGTATTAGATCGTAGATGCGCTTTTGCTGAGCATCTTTACCCGCAACTTTTAGGCTCATATCAGTAGGACGAATTGCCTCGTGAGCCTCTTGAGCACCTTTAATTTTTGTTTTAAAATTTCTTACATTAGAGAACTCCGCTCCATAAAGACCAACTATTTCTTCCTTAGCCATTTTTATTGCCAAATTAGAAAGATTGATAGAATCTGTTCTCATATAAGTAATATGACCTGCCTCATATAACTGTTGAGCTAGAGTCATGGTTTTAGAAACCGAATAGCCCATCTTTCTGTTAGCTTCTTGCTGTAGCGATGATGTTGTAAATGGAGCTGCAGGAGTTCTTTTTGCAGGTTTCTTTTCCACTTTTGAAACCTTGAAATTATGATTCTTACAATCTTCAAGGAATGCTAAGGCTTCTTCTTTTTTCGTGAATTTAGTAGAAAGCTCCGATTTATATTTAGATCCTTTCTCATTCTCAAACTCTGCACTTACTTTATATGATGAGCTAGTCTTAAAATCATTAATACTTTTCTCACGCTCTACTATAAGTCGTACAGCAACAGATTGCACCCTACCTGCTGATAGTGATGGCCTTATTTTTTTCCATAATAATGGGGAAAGCTCAAATCCTACAATTCTATCCAGAACACGGCGTGCTTGCTGAGCATCAACCAAGTTATAATCAATATCGCGAGGATTCTCCACAGCATTTACAATTGCTTCTTTAGTAATTTCATGAAAAACTATTCTTTTAGTCTTTGATTTATCAAGCTTAAGAGTCTCTGCAAGGTGCCAAGCAATGGCTTCCCCTTCGCGATCCTCATCTGATGCTAACCAAACAGTTTCTGCTTCTTTACTAAGTTTCTTAAGTTCGCTAACAATTTTCTTTTTGTCAGGATCAACAACATATACTGGCTTAAAATCATTTTCAATATCTATTCCTAGATCTTTCTTCGCTAAATCACGAATATGTCCAAAGCTGGATTTTACAATAAAGTCTTTTCCTAAATATTTATTGATAGTTTTTGCCTTTGCAGGTGACTCGACAATTAAAAGATTCTTAGCCATATTATAATTTTAAAATTGATTATTCTATTTTTTTATTCTAAGCTTTTTGTCTAAAAAACAATTAGATACATTAAATATACATGCCTCTTTCTTATAATAAGATTAGGCTGATATGATATTCGTAAAAAGCGGTTGCAAAGTTATAAATTTTATTATCATTTCTATTTTATAAGAAAACTTTACTGTATATCTTTGGTTTTATGATAGTTACAAACGCCATTTAATGGCAGTATGTTTTACTTTTGATATCATAAGCTCATTAATTTCGTCGTAAAAAATCATTTTTTGATAGTAAAACTCTACATTTTATCAAATTAATAACTATTATAAATCTTAAATATTGTTTACTAGCTTTTTGATGTAAATTTGCAGGCTGTAATATTAAAAAAGAAAATTCAAAATACTTATATATGAATTCTAAAAAACTATTTATAGAAACTTACGGATGTCAGATGAATATTTCTGATAGTGAAGTTGTGGTTTCTATTCTCGAGAAAGAAGGCTATGAACTTACTGACGCTGCAAAGGATGCTGATGTAATTTTTGTAAACACATGCTCTATTCGCGATAATGCCGAGAAAAAAGTAAGAAATAGAATTCAAGAATTTAAGCATCTTAAAAGAAAGAAGCCTAATCTAAAAATAGGTATCTTAGGGTGTATGGCAGAAAGGCTTAAAGACACACTATTGGAAGAAGAATCTTTTATTGATATGGTTGTAGGACCTGATGCATATAGAGATTTGCCAAGTTTGATTAGTCAGACTGGCGATGGGCGACAGATGGCAAATACAGTACTTTCTTTGGAAGAGACTTACGAAGAGATTACTCCTGTGCGACTCGACAGAAATGGAGTTTCAGCTTTTATATCTATTATGCGTGGCTGCGATAATTACTGCTCTTATTGCGTAGTGCCTTATACAAGAGGACATGAGCGTAGTAGAAATCCAAAGTCTATTATTACTGAGGCAAAAGATTTATTAAAAAAAGGCTATAAAGAGATTACTCTTTTAGGGCAGAATGTAAATTCTTATAATTGGAAAACTGACGATGAAACCTTAAACTTCTCAAAACTATTGAAACAAGTTGCTAATGTTTCTACCGAATTAAGAATAAGATTTTCTACTTCGCACCCAAAGGACATATCCGACGAGCTAATAGAAACCATTGCTAATACTAATAATATATGTAACTCTATACATTTACCTGTACAATCGGGAAGCAGCAATGTGCTTAAACGCATGAAGCGTAGCTACGATATTGAATGGTATATGAATCGTATTAATAAGATAAAATCGCTTATTCCAAATTGCGGACTATCTACGGATATAATTACTGGGTTTTGTGGCGAAACTGATGAAGAGCATAATGCAACTGTGGCAATAATGCAAGAAGTTGGTTACGATTATGCTTTTATGTTTAAGTACTCGGAACGCCCTGATACTTTTGCCGCCAACAGAATGGCTGACGATGTAGATGAGGCTGTGAAATCAGCAAGGCTTACAGAGATAATAAATATGCAGCAAAAGACTTCTTTAGCTAGCAATAAGCGTGATATTGGGAAAGTTTTCAGGGTATTAGTCGAGAATGTTTCGAAACGATCAACAGCTCAAATGTCGGGAAGAAGCGACGAAAACAAAGTTATGGTTTTTGACAGA
>Ga0164318_10006799_pt1 | contig 11080 bp, 12 predicted proteins | sample GuaBasSedimGuay9_FD_113734 | JGI IMG/M metagenome (GOLD analysis project Ga0164318, IMG submission 113734) | Subseafloor sediment microbial communities from Guaymas Basin, Gulf of California, Mexico - Guay9, Core 4571-4, 0-3 cm | ecosystem: Environmental > Aquatic > Marine > Hydrothermal vents...
GGGAAGAGAGGTAATCTCTTCCTAATTTTTCTTTTAAATTAAATTTTGTCGATATTGAAACCTTTTTAAACTTGAATACCGTTCACATTCATGTGTGATGACCGCTGAAACTTCTGATTTGTGAAGAAGGCTAGGACGGCTGATTTTTTAAACTGTACTAATATAGCCATCCTTTTAATATTTTCTATGGTGACCATATGAGCATGGACAAGTCTCAAAGCACAAGGCACATGGGTTACATGTGGATAACTGAGTGGATCAGTCCAAAAGAAGCTCACATGCATGGACTTGTAGAAGTATATTTCGAGGGGAGAACGAAGTTTCAGCACGTAATTATTGCCAGGACGCATGCATTCGGCGATGCATTGTTTTTAGACGGTTATGTTCAGAGCACCGAGCTAGACGAGTTCATATATCATGAGGCTCTCGTCCACCCGGCCATGTTAACACACCCCAACCCTAGAAAGGTTGCGGTGATTGGGGGTGGGGAGGGTGCCACGATAAGAGAAGTATTCAAATACAAAGATGTTGAAAGGGTTGTAATGGTTGACATTGATGACGAGCTCATTGAGCTTAGCAAAAAGTATCTCAAAAAGTGGCATCAGGGAGCATTTGACGATCCCCGTTTGGAGCTAAAACTCATGGATGGACGAAAGTTTCTCGAAGAGACCGACGAAAAGTTTGACGTTATCATACTAGACCTTACAGATCCTGCCGAAGGCACACCGGGAGTACTCCTGTATACCAAGGAGTTCTACGAGGCAGTCTACCGCGCGCTATCAGACAACGGCGTGGCAGTTACACAAGCCACTTCTACAAGATATAACCTGTTCATGTATGCGATTATAAGGAACACGATGGCGTCCATATTTCCCATAGTGAGACCCTACAAGGCGTTTGTTCCAGCATTCCTAAGCGAGTGGGGCTTCATGCTAGCATCGAAGAAGAGAGACCCACTCAATGTAACAGAGGAGGAGATAAGGGAGAGAATAAAAGACCTACACCTAAAGTTCCTGGACGTCCCACTCTTCAAGAGCCTCTTCGTCCTGCCAAAATACATGAAAGAAGAGATGAAGAAATACACGAGAATATCTACAGACAAAGACCCAGCTAAGATATACTAGATCCAATAAACCCTATACACCCTGTTCACCTCGAGACAAACCTTTTTTCCATCTAATAGCTCCAAGCATAAGCCAAGTGATCTGCATATCCCACAAAATATTCCCATAAAGTTTTCTCCTCTATTGTCTATCGCTAAAATGTATCGACCAACACCGTAAAGTACTCTCTCTAATTCGCCTGTAAGTTCCTTTTTCGAGAGAAAAAGAATATGGCCAAACCTCTCTACAATCTTGGCTAAAATCTCTTCAATGCTTATTTCGTGTCCAAGAATCTCAGACAACGATACAGCGTTACTTGGCGCTCTATTATTGACGTTTACCCCAACACCTACGATACACTTTCCCATGTCGTATACATGCTCGACGAGAATCCCGCCAAGCTTTTTCCCACGAAAAACTATGTCATTTGGCCATCTTACCTCTACGTCGATGTTGAAAAGCTCCCTGATAGCTAAGCACGTAGCTAACCCAGCTCTAAATTGTATAAGGTCGGGATCAATGCAACTTAAGATTAGGGAAAACCACAGTCCTCCTCTTGGGGAAACCCATTTTCTGCCCCAGCGACCTTTTCCTCTATATTGTTCTTTCGCCAAAACAATGGTTATTTGTGGAAAATGCGCGATTTTCTTGGCGTAGTCCATTGTAGAGTCTATGGTCTTTAGTCTAACCACCACCGATACCGAGTCGGGCAGCTGCTCGCCAAGCATTTGCAACCCCTTCTCTCCTAGGAGCCTTCTCTGGCTCTTTTCTCTCTTCGCGTTCTTCTACAATGTCCTCTGATTTCAGGTCGGTGTAGATTTCTCTCTTATCGTCGAGAAACCTTGTAGTATATTTTCCTTCAATAAACTCTTTGTGCTCGAGTATCCTGAGTAGCAGAAACTTATTTGTCTTCACGCCTGAAACTATAAGCTCATTGAGAGCTCTGCGTAACCTTCTTATAGCCTGTATTCTCGTAGAGCCCCAAGAGATTACCTTCATTAGTAGAGGATCATAGTGTTCTGGAACCACATATCCGCTATACACGCCGCTGTCAACCCTAATCCACGGTCCAGACGGCTCCCTTAGGACTTTGATCTTGCCAGGAGAGGGAATAAAGTTGTTAACAGGGTCTTCTGCATAGAGACGCGCCTCTATAGCGTGTCCCCGCCTAGAGACTTCTTCCTGCTTGAAGGATAGCTCTTTGCCGTCGGCTATTCGGATCTGTTCTTCGACTATATCTATGCCTGTGATCATTTCGGTGACGGGATGTTCAACTTGAATCCTCGAGTTCACCTCTAGGAGGTAGAATTTCCGTTCATTTACGTCGAACAAAAACTCGAATGTGCCAGCGTTGACATAGCCGCTACTCTTTGCAGCTAGGACTCCGTATCCAAGAAGTCTTTCTCTCTCTTCCTCCGTTATCGATGGGGAAGGAGATTCCTCTATGACTTTCTGGAACCTCCTCTGCACTGAACACTCTCTTTCAAAGAGGTGGACTATGTTTCCATATTTGTCTCCGAGGATCTGGACCTCTATATGTTTTGCACGCGGAAAATATCTTTCAATGTAGACTTCTATGGAGCCGAAAGCCTTGCTTGCAAGTTTCCTAGCTCTCTCTATTCTGTCCCTGAGTTCTTGAACGTTATGTGCGATAAACATCCCTATGCCTCCTCCTCCAGCTACAGGCTTAACCATCACTGGAAAGCCTATCTCCTCTGCAATGCTTTCTGCGTCTTTGATGCTCACGGGCTTAAACGTGCCAGGAACCACGGGTACTCCGTGTGAGTGGAAAAACCTTCTAGCCCCAAGCTTGTCTCCTACAAGTCTTTGTACACTGGGGGGAGGTCCGATGAAGATTATTCCCTTTTCCTCTAGTTTTTCGGCGAACATGGGGTTCTGCGACAAGAATCCATATCCTGGATGAACGGCATCAACTCCTGCCTCGACAGCAATCTCTACAATCCTGTCTATGTCCAGATAACTGTGGGCTGGCTCTGGTGGACCAAGGTAATATTTTTCGTCCGCAAGCCTGACATGGAGAGCGTCCTCGTCAGCGTCGCTGTAGATTGCTACAGAGGTTATACCGAGTTCCTTGAGGGTTCTAATTATCCTTACTGCTATCTCGTTACGGTTTGCAACAAGTATTTTTTTGAATCCTATTTCACTCATTTTCTATCATCCATTTTTCAATTTTCCCGGTGAGCAGCATTACTTCAAACAGCATAAGAAGAAAAAGAATAGTGCCTATAAGTATTAAGACTGGACCATATTCTCCCCAACCAAAAGCTACGGGAATGGGGCCAATAAAGACTATAACTCCTCCGCTACTCTCGCCGCCAGAAAGAACCGAAACCATCGCGATTCCAAGTACTGAGAGGAAAATCAAAAGGAAGCCTATGAGGATGAGAGTATTCGCGAAACTGTAGAGACTTTTCCTGCGACTCATGGCTATTTTTTCAATACTTTTAGGCTATAAAACTCGATCGCATTCTTCGTAGTAACCAAGTCTACTTCACTAACATCCATTTTTCTAAGTTTTGCGATTTCCTCTACCACATACCTCACATTAGCTGGTCTATTGACACCGCCTACAGGTGAGAGAAAGGGTGCATCAGTTTCTGTCAAGATGCGGTCTAGCGGGAAGCTACGCGCAATCTTTCTCATTGTCTTTGTATTAGTAACTCTGTAGTTTACCGAAAAATAGTAGTCATGCTCTAAAACTTTCTTTGCCACAGTCATGTTTCCAGTGTATGAGTGAAACAAGACTTTTTTCAGCGAAAAAGTCTCGACAACTTCAAGAGCTTCTCCCTCCGCCTTCCTGCTATGAATCACTACAGGCTTTCCCAGCTCCTCGGCTAGACGAAGCATTTTCTTGAATACTTCTTTAACCCTACGATGGACTTCGTCGTCCTTAATCCAATATTTATCAAGCCCTATCTCACCTATACCAACAATGCTACCACTGTTTTCTCTGATAAAAGAAATGTACCTTTCTATCTCCTCATCACTCATCTCAGGAACCTGTGTTGGATGAAGACCCAGTGTCACAAAAATGAACCCCGGATTCTTCTGAGAAAGATCTAACGACTCCAAAGCAGTGTATCTGTTGGTCTTTACTTTCTCATAAGGCAAGCCGCAGGTGACAACGGCGTCTAAAGTTTTCTTAGCTTCTTCTACTGCCTCATCTAGTATTTCGTGTAATCCGGGATATGTTAGATGACAGTGGGAATCTATCATAGATTTAAAGGATACTTAAGGTATAATAAATTATTTTTCCGAAGACTACGTTAACAATATAATCTATCTAAAGTAGGAATATTGGGTTCTAATGGCGAACAGAACTATTTTTATAGAGACTGAAAAGAAGCTCCAAGAACTGAGAGCATTGCTAGACGAATATATAGACAGACAGCTACCTTCCCTGTTTTTCGAGTTTACAGACGAGATAGACTATGCTATGAGAGGAGGCAAGAGGCTAAGAGGTTTATTAACAATATATATTGGCGAAATCTTCCGTGCAAATCTTAATGATACATTGAAACTAGCCTTTGCTATAGAGCTTATGCACTCAGCAAGCCTCATACATGATGATATAGTTGACAACAGCCCTACTAGGCGCGGGAGAGAAAGCTTCTGGAAAAAATACGGGATAGGGGACGCTGTATCATTGCCACATATAATGATTTCGGAGGCTGTAAAGATAATAACAATCGCTGGCGTAAAGGCGGTTATCGACAGCATGGATGCCTGGCGGAGAGCAGCGATAGGACAAATATGGGATACAAGGATCTTGAACAATCAGTCGGTTGAGAAAAGTTATATGGAGATAATAGAGTATAAAACTGGATCTGTCTTTGAAGCAGCAGCTTTTCTACCTCTATATCTGGTGGGAAAGAACGATATGATAGATAAGGCGAAAATTTTTGGGAGAACTTTAGGCGTTGTATACCAGATAATAGATGACCTGGGAGACATCATAAGCGGTGCAAAGTCAGATAGTGGCAGTGTGATATCATTGATGAAAGAGTCTAGAGGAGACTACCTAGAATATTCACTAAGTCTATTGGAGGAGAAAATGAGTCTGCTTGCGAAGGTTGCAAAGGAGTTCGATAGAAGGATTGTCGACTTCACAGTATTCACTTTAATGGCATTTCTTAATGAGATAGGTGGACAGCTAAAAGATACAGTAACCAGCATTATGGAGAGGGCTGGTCTATTTGCACGACACTAGCACTTTGGGACTTCCTCCAAACCTGTGGATAAGAGTGGAAAAAGCTCTCATAAAGCTCTTTTCCGACAAGGTCTATGTAAAAGCAAACACTATTATGAGTCTCGGGCTCGACTCTTATATGAGAAACCTCGTAATGAATTCTCTATCAGGTAGTGTTCTCGACATAGGATGTGGTGACTGTCACTACTATGAAGACTATCCAAACCTTGAAATGATATGTGTGGATCCTGTCTTTCCGCCAAGAAAAGAAGTCTTTATCAAGAGTTGTAATAAACATAGAATAGTAGGTGTGGCCGAATATTTGCCTCTGAGATCGGGTTCTATCGATAGTGTGATAGCTTTCTTTTCTTTTAGGGATTTCCTTAACAAGGCAAGTGCTATCATAAACATGAGGAAGGTTGTAAAGAAAAATATCTGTATAGTAGATATATTTCAGCCTAAAGGGCTTAGGAGACTTTTACTGTATATACACTTGTTAATTATTGCCCCATTGCTAGCTCGAATAGTTTCACGAGGTAAAGACTACAAATGGAATATGTTATATGAGACCATACTTTACATGCCGTCAACTGAAGGGCTCATAAGGTTGACTAGGAGCTATTATCACAAGTCTATCGGAGGTTTTTTATCCATAATATGTTTCAGATAACAATCCATCATATAAAATTCTGTATATATCGATATTTTTCTAATATATTTTATAAACAAAATTTATTATAAATAATCCCTCAGAGAATTAATTTATATATTGCCACCGGAATATATTCTCAAAAGTAATAAGTGGTGATAAAAATGTCATCTGAAAGAAAATCGCTACACGATAAAATTAGAGTTAACACTGTAATCAAATTATACACACTCACACTCCTAGCTGAAGGGCCAAAACACGGATATGAAATAATGAAAAAGTTGGAAGAGATCACAGGTAGTAGTGTCGGTCCCTCACAAGTCTACCCATTTTTACGTCAGCTAGAAGATGCAGGTATAATAAAAACAACCAAAATAGGTCCACGTGAAAAGAAGCTCTACGAATTAACAGAAAACGGCAAGAGCTTCGTAGAGGATGTATTAGAGAGTTCTTTAACTTTAATCCAGGCGGCCATAAATCTCCTTGGAAAAGAGAGAGTCTGTCCATAAAACTTTATCTCCTTTATGCTTTATTGATACACAGATAAGCACATTTTTTATCCTCTTGAGTATAGATAACTATGTGCCTGTATACGATGCAGTTGTAATTGGACTGGGACCTGCGGGAAGTGCTAGTCTTAGAAGGTTGCAAGAGCTTGGAGTTAAGTCTATAGGTATAGAACGGAAAAAGGAGCCTGAAAATCCTGTAGTCTGCGGAGAATATCTGCCATTCAAAGAAGACATAGTATTTATAACAAAGAAGCCTTCGGTGAAAAAAGCCTACGAATACATCGAGAAAGCTCAGAAATTAAACATCTTTTCTGGAATCGAGATGCGTTTCAAGGGTGGAAAGAAGTTTTTCCTAAAAATCAGAGGTTTTACTGTTGACAGGAAAGAGATGGTAAAAGGCATGCTCGAGGGCGCAGAATATTATACATCAAATATGGTGACAAAGATAACTAAGGTTGGTAGTGAGTATGTTGTTAAAACAAATAAAGGATTAGAAATTACAGCCAAAAACATTGTAGTGGCTGACGGGTAACCATCAACATCCAGAAGGCTTCTAGGGACCAGAAACGAGATAGAGCCGATCAACGTGGCAGTTGGCCTCAATGTAAAAATGGAGACTCCCTCTCTGAATAATGATATAGTCTACATGTACTCCTCGCCACATACAGAGGGAGGATATGCATGGATAATTCCATTTAAAGATGAGATATCGAACGTAGGTATTGGAATAAGGTTCAATTACATAAAGAGTGGTGTAAACATTGTTCAAAGATTCAACGAATTCTTAAAAGAAGATCCGTGGAATATATTCTCGCATAGTAAGATTCTGGAGAGGCCTAAGTCAAGATGGATACCTGTAAGCGGCTTCTACGGAGAGCCTGTTCTGGACAGAGTCTTTTTCGTAGGCGATGCCTTAGGTGCAGTTAACCCCATAAATGGTGGCGGAATCTTTACATCAATGGCTCTAGGAATTCTGGCAGCAGATGCTATATGGCTTGAAAATCCGAAGATATACGAGGAGAGAAGCTGGAGCGAGGTTGGAAGCATATTGAAAATAGGAAAAGCATACAGGAAGGTCGTAGACTTTGTCTACGAAAATTGGAGTGTGGGAAGCCTTCTATTGAGACTAGTGCCTCAAAAATTGATGGAAAAAATAATTAAGGGCGAAAAAACTTTCATCTACAGTTTGTTTAGATGAGAAAAGAGAAGATCTTGTCGACCTCTTCTGGGTCGAGTTTTTCGTACTTCTCTGTTGAACCTACGTCATACCAGAAAGCGTCTGTGATGTATCCGCCAACTTTGAAATTTTTCTTCAGCAGATAAGGCAAGAAGTCTCCCATAATGTCGGCTCCGCCTTTGCTTTCTACGATCTCGCCTAAGTATTGTAGCGCGGATTTCTTAACAACAAGAATTCCTATTGTGACCGGTTTTCCTAAAGGAGGCTTTTCTTCGATCTTGACGACATTTCCGTTATTCAGTTCTACAACTCCTACAGCTACTCTATATTCCTTAGAAAGCGCAAGCGTTGATGACGCGTTTAGTTTGCGATGATATTCTATAAGTTCTGTTAAATTTACGTTAGATAGTATGTCTCCATAGTATACGAGAATATTATCTGCTGTGTCAAAAAAACCTTGATTATATGCATTATATAGGGAGCCGCCATTTCCTTCATATGAGGGGTTGTCCCAAACATATTTTATTCTGACGCCAAATCTTTCTCCGTCATTGAAATAGTTGACAACCTGTTGTCCTTTATAGCCAACAAGCATGACTATGTCTTTAACTCCGTGATAATTCATTAGCCTTACAATATACTCTAAGAGCGGTTTTTGTTTAGAGCCGACAGGGATCATTGACTTCTGGAAGTAATAGGTTAAAGGCCTAAGCCTTCTGCCTTCACCACCACATAGTATAGCTCCGACGACCCTTGACATATTATCAAAAGATTTTCTGTGCTCTTCCAATTATATTTTTCTAATTTTATTCTACATGTAATCGTTAATAATCTAATACATAGATAAATAACAAATGTTAACAATAGGTAAAGTAATAAGTGAAAAGAAGGGCTTTACAAATTGCTGGTGCAAAAAATGTTGACATATAACGACGATTTCGTTATATCAACCATAAAAGGTCGCTGGATCCTAGATTCTAGAGGCAACCCAACCGTCGAAGCCGAAGTCTATACATTAGGAGGAGGCTTCGGCAGAGCAGCAGTACCTTCTGGCGCTTCTACAGGAACCCATGAGGCCATAGAGCTTAGAGACGGGGGGAAGAAGTTTCACGGAAAGGGCGTAGAGAAGGCGGTCAGAAACATTAACGAGATAATCGCAAAGGAGCTGGTAGGACTGGACAGCAGAAATCAAGCATTAGTAGACATGACTATGCTCAAGCTCGACGGAACTCCCAATAAGTCGAGACTCGGAGCTAACGCAATCCTAGCTGTTTCTCTAGCAAACGCTCATGCAGCATCTGCTACCTTCGGTCTACCGCTCTTCCAGTATATGGGTGGAACAATGGCAAGAACACTGCCTGTTCCACTAATGAACATTATCAATGGGGGAAAGCACGCAGGAAACGAACTAAAAATACAGGAATTCATGATTGTTCCTATCGGTGGAGGCTCTTTTTCAGAAGCCTTAAGGATAGGAAGCGAAGTCTATCATACACTTAAGAACTATCTAAAGGAGAAATACGGTGTTAACGCTGTAAACGTCGGTGACGAGGGAGGATTTGCGCCTCCAATGAAAAAGAGCCGAGAAGCCCTTGATGCACTCATAGCGGCAATAAAGAAATCAGGATACGAACCAGGAGTAGACGTTATGTTGGCAATAGATGCAGCTGCTAGCGAGTTCTATATCGAGAAAGAAGGAGTCTACGAAATCGACGGACAGAAACTAACCAGGGAACAATTACTGGAATACTATGAGGGGCTTCTACAGGACTACCCTATCGTATCTATTGAAGACCCATTCCACGAAGAAGACTTCGAAGGATTCGCTATGGCAACAAAAGAATTAAAGATACAAATTGTCGGCGACGACATATTTGTCACAAATGTCAACAGGCTTAGGAAAGGTATTGAAATGGGAGCCGCAAACGCTCTACTCTTAAAGGTAAATCAGATTGGTACACTAACTGAGGCATTAGAGGCGGCAAGACTTGCCATGGAAAACAAGTACTCGGTAGTTGTAAGTCACAGAAGCGGAGAAACAGAAGACGTAACTATCGCACACATAGCAGTAGCCCTTAACTGTGGACAGATAAAAACTGGAGCTCCAGCGAGGGGTGAAAGAACAGCTAAGTACAATGAACTACTAAGAATTGAAGAATTCCTAGGTAGATCAGCTTATTATCCAGGACTTAAGGCATTCAGACAATATAAGAGGTAAGTAGTTCGACAATTACTAAGGTCGTGGCAGCAGATAATACCGTACCTCCGATCAACTGCGCATCTGAATGTGCGTTCATTTTTTTCCTAGCTATGTAGACTGGTATAAGGAGAATGTATAAAATTACCAAGCGTTTGTCAATGACTAAGGTTAGGAAAGTTGTTGGCCCAGCAATCCCCGCTGTGTGTATGCTGATTTTCCAATGCGTGTTTACAAGCATGTGAATAATTGTTTCAAAGAAATATGTTGTAAATAGGATGAATAGCGGGAAAAGTTTCAGTAGGTAATATATGATGCTTGCTACACCATAAAATGCCGCGGTATAGAGGAAATATTTTGTTCGTTTAATTCTTTCTGTGATAAATATGTCGGTCTCACCTCTCTTGAGATCTATTAGAATCGGTGCTAGAGGTAAAATTGACAAGAAGAGAATTGAACCGATAAGTATTTCTAAAGAATACCTGCAGTGTAGAGTCATTATAGACAATACGATTACTCCATACATATGGGGCGATAAAACCAACGATACCCAGTAAGCCCAGCTTTTCTGCATAGATTACCCATTGAGGGATAGAATATCATATATAATAGGTTAACGAGAGGTATGAAGGTTGAGTATTATGATTACAACTACGGTTATCTCAAAACATATTCTGCAAAAATGGGTGAAAAAGGATGACTTCGTAGCACATGTTGTAAAGGTTCTAGAAGAAGACGAGGAAGTAACAGAGTTGTTAAAAATGAGTAACATCAATGCGGTATTAAGGCTAGGATATAACGACCACGGACCCGTACACGCTAGGATAGTTGCAGGTACAGCACTGGAAATACTACATTTACTGCTAGAGTCTGGACAGACTCCCACCTCAATATATCACGGCACGGCAAGGAATATAACCGAAGTAAAAACAATTCTAATCTTTAGCGCGTATCTTCACGATATAGGTAACGCAATACACAGGTATATGCACGAATATGTGGGGGCTTTACTCGCCAAAGATATTGTGGATAGACTATTACCAAAGGCGTTGGGAGATATTGGACCTAGACGCTTCCTCATAAGGCAGGAGATAATGGGAGCAATCTATAGCACTGAATACAACACAAAGGCTCTTACAATGGAGGCAGGTATCATAAAGATAGCTGACGGTCTCGATATGTCAGAGGGAAGAGCGCGTATCCCTTATGAGATGGGAAAAATAGACATTCACGCA
>Ga0164318_10006800_pt1 | contig 11080 bp, 6 predicted proteins | sample GuaBasSedimGuay9_FD_113734 | JGI IMG/M metagenome (GOLD analysis project Ga0164318, IMG submission 113734) | Subseafloor sediment microbial communities from Guaymas Basin, Gulf of California, Mexico - Guay9, Core 4571-4, 0-3 cm | ecosystem: Environmental > Aquatic > Marine > Hydrothermal vents >...
GGCCAGGTGCTTGATACACTGGTCAGACACGCGGGCGCCTCGGCCCGGTACTGGACGGCAAGATTCGCGCAGTGGACAGGAGTGGGGGACGACCAGGAGGCGGCCAGGGCCCTGAAGTTCGCAGGGAACCACCTGCCCGGCAATGAGGGAGAGAAGTTCCGGGATGCCTACGGTTACTACCAGCTGGATCGCGCCTTCGCCGCCGCCCTGAAACAGGAGCACGCAGCCGCCATCGCCCTGTGCAAAAAAATTCCGGCGGATTCCGCAGCCGCAGATCATGACCCCCTGGTCAGGGCGGTGGTACGGATCGGCAAGGGCGATACCGACGGAGCCATGAACATTGCCGCCTCGTCCCTTGCCGGGCAACCGGAGGCGTTGCTGGCCTTCCAAGCCGTGCTGCGGCCCGCCCTCCTGGAACAGGGGCATTTCACCCGCTCCATTCCCCTGCTGGAAAGGATCGTCCAGCAGCCGGAGGTTCCGGTCCCCCTGATCATGGAGTTGGCCCTGCTCTACGAGAAGACCGGCAGGTTGGAACAGGCCGTGGATCTCCTGGTCAGCCAAAAGGGACGTCGGGATCTGACATGTGGTTCGGCGGCGGCCTTGCTGACCATCCTGATCCGGCAGCGGGGCGACGCCGACCTTCAGAAGCTGTGGGGCGCCTTTCATCATCCCCAGACGGGAGCCGGTTGGTGTTGTCCCGGTTGCGGCGCCCGCCGGGAACGCTTCGGCTGGTTCTGCCCGGACTGTTTGAATTGCGGTCCTTTCCTGCGCGACGCCGGGGACCGCCAAGGAGAGCCATGGTAGTCGTCCCCTTCGGCCGGACCACCGGCCATACCAGGATCCTTCCGGTCGGCCTGCTGGCCCTGCTGCTTCTCCTTGGCATACCGAGCCTGTTGAAGGCGGTGGGCAATGATCTTGTGGAAGAGTTCACCCAGGGTCGATTCCAACGGTCACGGGAACTGCTGACGGGTGCGGACGTAGACGATCCCGGCAACGCCCTGCTGAACCTCCTTCTGACCAGCGACCCGGCACAAAGCCTGGCCCTCGCGGTTCCCGCGGCGGGAAATGCGGAGGAGGATCGCCTCTGGCAGGCGCGCTGGACCCTGGAACAGGCCGATCTGGCCTTTGCCAGGCGGGAATACGACAAGGCGCTCCAGTCTCTTGAACCCATCCTGCACCGGGAGGATACCGAACTGGCGGGGCAGGTCTTCCTGCGGGCCGGACTCTCCTGGCGCGCGTTGGGCCGGCTGCAAAAGGCCCGGGAAATGCTGGCCTCCATAAGACCCCAAGACGGGGTCTTCCCCCTGGGCCGCTATTATCTCGGCGACATCGCCCTGGAGAACGGTGATCCGGAGCTGGCGCTTCGCTATTTCGACAACGCGGCCCAGGCCTGGGATGGGCGGGAACCCTCCCTGATCGCCGGCGCGACGTACCGGGCCCTGCGGGCACTGGGGCGGGAGGAAGAAGCCGGCAGGATGCTGCGGGAATACGAGGCTTCGCACGAGGACGGCCTGGCCTGGCTGGGGGTCCGCCCAGCCCCGGACGACCGCACCGACAGCATCCGGGCAGAGGAACCGAGCGCCCCGACCAGCGGGAAATTCTGTCTCCAGTTCGGTGCTTTCAGGGACCGCGCCCTGGCCCTCGGTTTCCTGGACAAGCATTCAGGGCAGATACCCGATCTGCGCATCGTTTCCAGCGCCGACAGTCAGGGGCTGCTGCTGTACCGGGTTCGTGCCGGGGCCTTCAACGACCCCGAGCAGGCTCGTGCCCGCGCCAGGGAGTTGAAGGATCGGTACGGGCTGGCCGCCATCGTCAAGGAATCCGATTAGCCCCGGGCCCCAGGAGAATTTCGCCAGTCATGTCCGAAACCGGGAAAAAAGCGGGAAGCGCGGGTGGGCGTGGACGTACGCCGATGCTGGTGCAGTATCTTGACCTGAAGGCCAAACATCCCGGTGCCCTGCTCCTGTTTCGCATGGGGGACTTCTACGAGACCTTTTTCGAGGACGCCCATACCCTTGCCGAAACCACCGGCGTGACCCTTACCAGCAGGGATGCCCGCAGTGAGAATCCCGTGCCGCTGGCGGGCGTTCCCTACCACGCCCTCGACTCCTACCTCCGGAAGCTCCTGGAAGCGGGTCTCACCGTGGCTATCTGCGAGCAGGTGGAGGATCCGGCCACGGCCAAGGGTCTGGTCAAGCGCGAAGTGGTGGAGATCATCAGCCCGGGAACCGCGACCGGGAATCAGCTTGTGGAATCGGAGTCCGGTCGCTATTGCCTGGCCTGGCACGACGATGGCGACGGGATGGCCGGCTGGGCGATTCTCGACGCCACCACCGGGGATTTCCGCTGCGGGCAGGAACCCGCGGCCCTGGAGGATCTCGTCCAGCGCTACCCGGTGCGGGAGATCATCGTGGGGGAGAATGTGCCCAGGCAGCGACTGGATGCCTGGTCCGCCGCCATGCCGGGTGTTGTCTTCAACCGGATCAACAGCGCCTGGCTTCATCCGGAATTCGCGCGGCACACCCTCCTGGATCATTTCCAGGTGGCGAACCTGTCTCCTTTCGGGCTGGAAGAAGGGGATCAGGAAAAGGCCGTTTCCGCTGCCGGCGCTCTCCTGCGCTATCTCACTTCCCTGACCCTCAGAAAACCAGCGCAGGTTCTGGGCCTGAACTTCACGCCCCACGGCCAGGGGCTGATCCTGGACGAGGAAACCCTGCGCAACCTGGAGGTGCTCAGGACCTTCCGTGGCGAAAGGGGCACTGGAACCCTTGTGCAGCATCTGGACGGGACCCGGACTCCCATGGGACGTCGGCTCCTGGAAATGCGTTTGGCACGCCCGGACAACGATCTCCAGGCCCTGGAAACCTGGCACGAGGGGATCGATACGGTTCTGAAGGCGTACGAGGCCTTCGAACCGGTACGCAAGCTCGTCATGGGTCTGGGCGACCTGGAACGACGGGGAGCCCTGGCCGCAGCGGGGAAGATAGGTCCTGCGGGGTTGCGGCAGCTCGGCGATGCCCTGCAGGCGCTCATGAAACTGCGGGGTCTGGCTCTGGCACCCGATCTCTTGCCCGGGGTTCCCTCGAGCCATCCCTTGCGGAATTGGTTGAAGGCTTTGCCGGACCTGCAGGACCTGGCGGCCGAGATCCTCACCACCATCGCCGAGAATGCGCCCGCAGGTACACGGAAGCCCGGCTACATCCAGTCCGGCGTCGATCCTGACCTGGACAGGGCGCGTGAAGTGGCCGCCGACAGCAAGGGATTCCTGGCGCGGTTGCAGGAAAAGGAACGCCGAGACACCGGGATCCCCACCCTCAAGGTCGGGTTCAACAAGGTCTTCGGCTACTATTTCGAGGTCACCAACAGGCACCTGGACCGTGTGCCGGAGCATTACCAGCAAAAACAGACCCTGGTGGGGTCATGCCGCTACCACACGGCCGAGCTCAAGGAAACCGAGAACGCCATCCTGGAGGCGGAGGAGACCATCACGTCCCGTGAGAGCGCCATATTCGGCGAACTCGTGGCCAAGGCCGGCGGGCAGCTCCCCGAGATCACCCAGGCGGCCATGCTGACCGCCCGCACTGACCTGATGCTGGGTTTCGCGGCCATCGCCCGCCGTCACCGCTACTGCAGGCCGTTGTTGGATGACTCCCTGGAACTCATGATCCGGGACGGCCGGCACCCGGTAATCGAACAGATCCAGGAACAGGATTTCATCCCCAACGACACCCTGCTCGATGGCGACGGTCATCAGATCCTGCTGTTGACTGGACCCAACATGGGGGGCAAATCCACGTACCTGCGGCAGGTGGCCCTCATCGTCCTGATGGCCCAGGCGGGATCCTTCGTGCCGGCTTCCTCGGCCCGGATAGGCCTGGTCGACAGGATCTTTACCCGCGTCGGGGCCAGTGACAACCTGGCCAGAGGGGAATCCACCTTCTACACGGAAATGAGCGAGACCGCCCGCATCCTGCGGAACATGACCCGCCGCAGCCTTGTGATCCTGGACGAAGTGGGCAGGGGGACCTCGACGTACGACGGCCTGTCCCTGGCCTGGGCCATCACGGAGTTCCTGGGGCACGGGCGAGGTCCTCGACCGCGATCGATCTTCGCCACGCATTATCACGAATTGACGGACCTGGAGGATGACCTGCCGGGTCTCGTCAACCTGCGCCTGGAAATCAAGGAATGGCAGGGCAAGATCATTTTCATGCACAAGGTCGCCCCCGGTCGCAGTGACAAGAGCTACGGCATCCATGTGGCCCGTCTGGCGGGACTGCCGGAAGCCGTGCTCCAGAGGGCCCAGGAAATCCTCACCTCCTTGACCGTGGCCGACGCCCGGGACCATCCTTCGCGCCGGCCCGACCCCATATCCGTTGCAGATGTGAATCCCGCCGCTCCCGCCCGGACCCAGCTTTCCCTTTTCCGGGATGGTGAGAGGGATGCCCTGGACGCCCTGCGCGGAATGGACCTGGAACAACTCAGTCCCCTGGAAGCCTTCATGCTGCTGGTGAAGATCAAGGAGCAGCTACGGGATTAAGGTTCAGGGGGCGGCGGGGGACAAATTTTGGGTTAACCGTGCCATCTTCTTGGCCGATAAGCAGGAACAGATGATCCGCGTCTTTTCATGGGGGCTTTTCACCGGTCCCCATGGCCATGGGGAAAGGATTCCATCTTGGCCGATATTATCAAATGGACGGTGATCCTGGTTTGCCCGGGGGAGGACGAGTTACCGCTGCTGGCGGGCTTGACGAGCCGGTCCGATGCCCAGGTCGTCGCCGTCGCCGATGCCGCCGGGACGAGTCTGGGCGCCGGTCTGGCCGAGGTCATGGGCGTACCGGTGGTGAAGGACCTCGCCGAGGTGATACCAGGTACCGCCCGCTATCTCATCTATCCCGAACTGAATGACGACACCGTCCCCTTTGTCGATCTGGCGGGGGAGTTCGGTCTCGAGCCCCTGAAGACCAGGGATTTCATCCGCATCCTGGAAGAACCGCGGGGCGAAGTGCTACCTGGTCCCGGCGACAAGCTGCACCTGTTCGACCAGGAAGGTCTGGAACTGGAGCCGGCGGCCATTCACCGCACCCTCAGCCGCATCGAGGAGGCCCTGGACAGGGAGAGCCTGTTGCGCTGGCTGCTGGGCCTGGCCATCCGGGCAACGGGGGCCGACAGCGGGTCGATCATGCTGGTGGACGAAGGTACCGAGGAACTGTACGTCGCCTTCGCCGAGGGCCTCAGCCAGCAGACCATGCTCAGGACCCGAGTGCGGATGGGCGAGGGCATTTCCGGCCGGGTCGCCCTGAGCCGCCAGGCCGAACTCATCACGTCCGATCAGCATCCCGGGGCCAGGCGCGACCGCTCCGGCGTGGGGTCGGCGGTTTGCGCACCGCTTGTGTGGGATGGGCGGTTGCTCGGCGTCCTCAACCTTTCCACCTCAACCGCCGCCGCGGGTCTGAACAGGGATGCCCTGTCTGTAGTCACCAGCCTGAGCCATCGTTTCGGTCTGATCCTGGATCGTTTCCTGCGCATCCAGCGAGTCCGTGACGGTGAGCTCTTCCGGATCATGGAAGAGGGCCTGCTGCGGGAAAAACGCAACCCCGAGGCCTTGGCCACGACCCTCAGCTCTTGGGCCAGCGACCTGGCCGAAGTCGCGGGGGCCAGCGCGGCCAGCCTGTCCGTCCTGACCGCCGACGGCGACCTGTTCACAGCCGATGCCGAGGGCTCCCACTACGAATCCCCGCCGGCGGATATCAAGACGGAGGCCATAACCTCCGGCAAGGCCGTCGTCCTGCGACCGGGGGATCTCGCCGACACTGACCCCATCGACAATCTCCGGGAAGCCACCGTGTTCCATCTGCCTGTGGGCGTCGAACCGGTGAGGGCCCTCTTCACCGTCGAGTTCACTTCGCCGGTGGCGGCCCACCAGTTCCATTCCATCAGCGGGGATATCCTGGCCCTGGTGGGACGGCATCTCGAGGACTACCTGGACCGGGTCCAGGCCGCAGACCAGATCGACCGCCTCACGACCCTGGCCACGGCTCTTTCGGGTCTGGTCTTGACCGATGGCAGGGGACTTTCCGAACAGAAGGTCCTGACCGCGGCCCAACGGCTTACCGGTGCCCGCCGAGCGTTTTTGATCGAGGATCCCGATGCTCTTATCACGGCCGGCACGGGGGAACAACCCCGGGCCATCCTCCAGGCCGGAGCGGACCTTCTGCGGGAAACCGGCCGCCGTGGCTGGAACAGCACCATCATCGAAGGGGATCCCGTCGCCAAGGAATCACCGCATGCCATTCTCGCGGCACCTCTTTCGGCCGAGGCCCCTTTCCCGGGTTTGGTGCTCTGGGACAAGAGCCGGCTGCACCCCCTGGATGCAGCCGGCTTCACGGAAATGGATGTCCTGTTCGTGCAGCGTTTGCTGCCCCTGCTGAAACTGGCCCGCCGACCCGCACCGGAGACGACCGCCGCTCCAGCGGCCGTCAAGGCGGACGTGGTTGCCGCCGTTGAGCCCGCAGCCGATCTGCACGCCGTCCTGAAGCGGGAGATGGACCGTTGCGACCGGTACCACACGTGCCTGGGCCTGACCGCCTACCGGGCCCCGGGTTATGAGGGGCAGGAGGGCAGGGGGCTGGCCGCCGTCGCCGGGGAACTGGTCAGGCATCTTCGTTCCTCGGACCAGGTGTTCGCCCTGGGACGGGACACCGTTCTGGTCCTTGTGCCGGAGGATGTCCAATCCCTGCCCAGGCTCCAGAAACGAGTCATGGGCGTGCTGCGCAACCTTGCCGGAGAGCCGGACCTCGCCTTTGCCAGCTCCGCCCGGACTTATCCCGGGGCGGCCAACAGCCCCGGGGCCCTTGTGGATTCGCTCTTGTCCGCCTTGGGCTGAAATTCCCTGCCCCTGCGGTTGACGTTCCATGCCCTCCTGGGATAACTTGCCTGCTTGAGACCCAGCCCGACGAGGCATACCGCCGTCCGGCACTCCGGGATGACTTCCAGCAAGGATGAGCATGCGAGGCGACATGGAGCAGACAATCCCCGAACCCCCTCGTATCCAACTCCTCGACGGCGCCACCATCGACCGCATCGCCGCCGGGGAAGTTGTGGAACGGCCGGCCTCCGCGGTCAAGGAACTCCTCGAGAACTCCCTCGATGCGGGAGCCGGCAGCATCTCCATCAAGCTTGAGGATGGCGGCCTGACCTCTTTGACGGTGGAGGACGACGGGCACGGAATTCCCTTCCGGGATCTGCCCCTGGCCTTCGAACGCCATGCGACGAGCAAGATCACCGCCGCAGCCGACATCATGCACGTGGGCAGCTTCGGATTCCGCGGCGAGGCCCTGGCCAGCATCGCCTCGGTCAGCCGCGTTCGCTGCGTTTCCCGCTACTCAGGCGAGGAAATGGGGGGGATGATCGAGCTCTCAGGCGGGGAGTTGGTGCGCAGGGAACCCGCTCCTCGCAACTGCGGCACGACCATCACCGTCAGCGACCTGTTCTTCAACACACCCGCCAGGCGCAAGTACATGCGCACCGCCCAGGCCGAACGCCGGGCGGTCATCAAGCTGATAACCCGGTTCGCCCTGGCCCACCGCGAGGTGCGCTGGCAGGTCCGGGAAGGCAGGGACGTGCTTCTGGATCTGATGCCCGCTCCTTCACTGACCGACCGGACAAGGGATCTGCTTGGCGCTGCGGTCGTGGACCACCTGGCCCGTTTCAGCTTCGAGAAGGGCGGCTTCAGCATCAGCGGGCTTGCCTCCCGGCCGACGTTTACTCGCGGCAACCGGGACCATCAATACCTGTTCATCAATCGTCGTCCCGTCCAGAACGCCACCCTCTCGCAGGCCATCCATCAGGCCTACCGCGAAGTGATCCCCGCCGGGCGCCATCCTGTCGTCATCGCCTTCCTCGAGGTTCCAGCCGGCGAGGTCGACGTCAACGTCCATCCGGCCAAGACCGAGGTCAGGCTCCTACTGGAAAGGGAGATCTTCGGCATGCTCAAGAAGGCCCTGCAGGAGGGCCTGAACCTGCGCGAGTTCTCCGAACTGCGGCCGTGGGCCGGGGAGGAAGCGGCAAGGCCGGAGGATGGCGGGGCTTCCCGCGATGGCATTGCGAAGGCCCAGGACGACTACCTGCGGGAGCATTTCCAGCGAGGCGGGTCCGCCGGATATGAATTCAAGGGAGTGCCGCGCGGACAGGGCGAACTGTTCGGGAGCCGTGCGCTGAGGGAAGGGATCCCTGCCCAGGGAGGAACATCCCTGGCGGGAGAGCCGGGTCCTGTTCCTGCCGATTCCCTGCATCCGGCCCCTTTCTGGCAGCTGCATAGGACGTACATCGTCACCCAGATCAGGGGCGGCCTGGTCCTCATCGACCAGCACAACAGCCATGAGCGGATCCTCTACAACGAGGCCAGGCAGTCGCTGGCCGAGGGCGGCCGACGCGTGCCGACCCAGCAGCTTCTTTTCCCGGCGCACCTGGAGCTCACTCCGGGGCAGGTCCAGGCCTGGCAGGGCCATGCCGAGGAGCTCGCCGCCATGGGCTTCACCGTCGAACCGTTCGGCGGCCAGAGCATTCTCGTGCAGGGAGTGCCCGCCAGCGTGAAGAACTGGAACGAGGGGCAGCTGCTCCTGGACATCCTCGACGACCTGGCCTGGGACGACCACCCCGGCCAGCAGGACCAGGCGGATCTGCTGGCCAGCTATGCGTGTCATGGAGCCGTCCGTGCGGGAGAGCCCCTGACGGTGCCCGAGATGCAGAACCTCGTCGACCAGTTGTTCGCCACCGACACTCCGCTTTCCTGTCCGCATGGTCGGCCCACCCTCATCCAGTTTTCCCTGGCGGAATTGGAGAAGCGGTTTGGGCGCACCTGAGGCGAAATCCCCCGCGGATCAGCGCGAAAGCATCATGTGCCTGGTCGGTCCTACCGCCTGCGGAAAAACAGGCCTGGTCATGCGCCTGGCCGCCGGGTTGCCCCTCGAGGTCATCAGTCTGGACAGCCGACAGATCTTCCAGGGCCTGCGCATCGGTACGGCCCAGCCGACTGCGGCAGAGAAGGCCGTCTGTCCCCATCATCTCGTGGATTTCGTGCCTGTCGATCACCAGTACGACGCCGCCATTTTTCGCCGCGATTTCCAGCGGGTCTACACCGGCATCCGGGACCGAGGCAACATTCCCGTCCTGGTGGGTGGGGCGGGGTTCTACCTCAAGGCCCTGACCGAAGGTTTCATGCCGCTGCCTCCTGTCCAGGGTGGTGATCTCGAGGATATCCGGGCCAAGGTCAACGCCCTTCCTCCTGAATCCCTGCGGGCGCGGCTGGCCGACGTTGATCCCCGCGCAGCCGACCGTATCCATCCCCATGATCTGTACCGTCAGCGGCGGGCGTTGGAGATTTTCCTTCTGACGGGACGCTGCATGACCGAGCACATGAACCAATGGAAACCCGAACCCTGCCTGGATCTGGACTTCCGGCTCGTAGTCCTCGATCGCGCCGTCGATGAACTTGACCAGAGGATCCGCACGCGGCTGCAGGATATGCTGCGCAACGGCTGGATGGAGGAAACCGAGCAAGCCTTGGAGCTTTCCGGCCCCGAGGCTCCGGGGCTGCAGAGCATCGGGTATCCCGAGATCATCCGTCATCTGCAGGGAAGGGTCTCCCGCCCCAAGCTGGAGGAGGCCATCTTCCGTCGGACCAGGCAGTACGCCAAGCGTCAGCGGACCTGGTTCAGGAGGCTGTCCGCAGTCCTTGCAGGTCATCCTGAAGATGCTGTTTTCCAGCAACAGGTCCTCGATCTGTTTCATTGTCCGAAATGAGGTGAAGGTCGGTCTTGGGCCCAGATTTTAATAAGTTACAGAATGCAATTTAATGTCTGGGAATGTCTTATGGGAATTTTTCCTGCTTTTTTGGCGGTAAAAAAATATCTCTGACCGAAAATTTGTGTTTCACAACAGTCCGGAATGTGCTAATCTCATATATGCTAAACCGCAACCCGAAAAGGTCGTTTCGTACTGCGTCAAGCTCGACCTCACCAACGGTTTGCATCAACAACGTCCGAGCTTCTGCTCGCCCACGCAAGGAGAGACACACCATGAAGAAGACTCTATTGCTCCTGTCGATCAGCCTGATGGTTGCGACTTCCGCCTTCGCCATTCTGGATGATGCCGAAAACAACATCGGCCTGTATTTCGATACCGAAGCTGACGTGGTCTGCACCACCGCCAACTTCATCGATCACGTGCCCGCCTACTTCATCCTGACCAACCCGACCATGACCTCGACGCGTGGTTTCGAACTGGGCATGAACGTCGTCGGCCGCACCAACACCTCCATCACCGTCACCTACCCCGTCAACGCCACGGACGTCGGCGCTGCCGGTACCGGCGGGAACGACTTCAACTACATCGCCGGTTACGCCAACCCCATGCTGACCAACCCGGTGACCATTCTGGCCACCCTGGACATCTTCTACCTGGACCAGGTTCCCCTGGACTTCATCCTGGGTCCTGCCGCTCCCAGCTCCGATCCTAACGGTGAGAACGTCATGATCATGCTGGAAGACTTCAGCCTGGTCCCCGGCGCCACCTCCAACGAGCCCGGCCTGCCCGCCGCCCAGATCAACGGCAACTGCATCGTCGTGGACAACGAGGACGCCAGCTTCGGCGCCGTCAAGGCCCTGTTCCGGTAGGTTTCGCCCCTAGTCCTATCGGTACGGAAAAACGGCTCCGCAGTAGCGGAGCCGTTTTTCTGCCTGTTTGGAGCGGGCTACGGGGTTCGAACCCGCGACCACCAGCTTGGGAAGCTGGTGCTCTACCAACTGAGCTAAGCCCGCTCCGTGGACGGTAAACTAAATGCCGACCCGTTCCATGTCAACCACCTTGCCAAGCGCTGCCGTTCATGATTCCTTGGTGTTATGATCGAACTCATCAGACAGTTGCCATCCCCGCTGGACCGCCTCCATCGATGGCGCCCGGGGGACAAGTTGACCCACCTCGACGGCCGGCCCATCGAGGATATTCTCGATCTGTACTATTACACCCCTGCGGGGCGGAACACCCTGTTGAGCCTCGAGCGGGATGACGGCACGACCAC
>Ga0164318_10006801_pt1 | contig 11080 bp, 5 predicted proteins | sample GuaBasSedimGuay9_FD_113734 | JGI IMG/M metagenome (GOLD analysis project Ga0164318, IMG submission 113734) | Subseafloor sediment microbial communities from Guaymas Basin, Gulf of California, Mexico - Guay9, Core 4571-4, 0-3 cm | ecosystem: Environmental > Aquatic > Marine > Hydrothermal vents >...
GAGGAGTATACCGGTCTGGAGGGCGAAAGGATCGTTGGAGCCTACGCCCCGATCGAGGGAACCTCCTGGGTCGCCATAGTCGAGCTGCCAACGACGGAGGCTTACGCGAGCCTGCGGCAGATGAGGTTGTCCCTGGTGGGCCTGCTGGTGGTCGCCGTACTGGCCATCGCGGGGCTGGCCTCCTGGCTGCCGCAGCGCATCGTCCGTCCGTTGGCCCAACTGGAGGAGGGGGCGGCGCTTCTGAGCAGCGGACGTCTGGATCACCGTATTGCCCTCCGCACGGGGGACGAGTTGGAGGCGCTGGGCAATGCATTCAATCAGATGGCCACCCAGTTGCAAGAACTGATCGCCGGCCTGGAGCAGCAGGTGGCCGAGCGCACGCGGGCATTGGAGCGGCGGGCGCTGCAACTCCAGGCCGCGGCCGAGGTGGCCCGCGACGCCACTGCCGTGCTCGATGTCGAGGAACTGATGCGCACCACCGTCGAACGTATCACAGAGCGGTTCGGCTTCTACCACGCCGGCGTCTTCCTGCTGGACGATGCACGGGAGTACGCTGTCTTGCGTGCCGCTTCCAGCGAGGGGGGCCAAAGGATGTTGGAGCGTGGCCACAAACTGGCGGTGGGCCGGGTGGGTATCGTGGGTTACGTCGCCGGCACCGGCGAGCCGCGCATTGCACTCGACGTCGGCGAGGACGCCGTCTTCTTTGATAACCCCGACCTGCCCGAGACGCGCTCGGAGATGGCGCTGCCACTGAAAGTGCGTGGTCAGGTCATCGGCGTCCTTGACGTGCAGTCCACCGAAGAGGCTGCTTTTACTGAGGAAGACGTGGCTACCTTGCAGACAATGGCCGATCAGTTGGCGGTGGCTATCGAGAACGCCCGCCTCTTCCGCGAGACGCAGGAGCGGCTGCGCGAGTTGAGCCGTCTCTACGGGGAGTACAGCGCCACTGCCTGGGCCGAACTGGCATCGCCGGAGCGCCCATTGGGCTACGTTTACGACCGCGTTGACGTCGTGCCGGTGGAGAAGTTGCCGGCACCGGCACTCGACTTGGCCCTGCAGCGCGGGGAACCCGTCGCCCTCATCGAGCCGGAGGAGGCAGAGGCAGCGCTGGCAATGCCGCTCAAGTTGCGCGACCAGATCATCGGTGCTCTGGGCATCCAGGAGATGGACGAGGCACGAGAGTGGTCGCCCGATGAGGTCGCCCTCGTCGAGGCGGTGAGCAGCCAGGTGGCGCTGGCGCTGGAGAACGCCCGTCTGTTCGAGGAGACACAGAAGTCTGTCCGGCAAGTGCGGGCTCTGTACGAGACGAGCCGGGCCCTCTCCTCCTCACTTGATGAAGAGACTCTGATACGTGTCATCCTGGAGGCCGTTTATAGGACATTGGGCAGCGAGTATGTTCTCATTGCCACCGTGGACGAGACGGCGGGAACTATTGGTTGCCGACATGGCCTCTGGCGCGGGGAGTTTGACGTTTTCCCTGAATGGATCCAGATGGCCCAATATCCCCTCGATCATCCGGACATCCTGGCCGACATCTACCGCACCGGGCGCACCGAGATCATCAGTGAATGGGACGAGCGCTTCAACCGCGAGATTTGGGACAAGTTCGGGCACGAGCGACTTCTGCGTGTTTTTATGCCCATCAAGATGCGTGATCGTGTTATCGGCGTCGTCGAGGTTGGCTATGACAAACGTGAAAAGGTTCGCATAACCGATGATGAAGTGCAGATGCTGTCCGCCTTCATGGATCAGGCGGCGGCGGCGCTGGAGAATGCCCGTCTGTTCGCCGAGATGCAGGCAGAGGCCCAACGCCGCGCTCTTGTCAACGAAATACTCCAGGCTGCTACCACGACGCTCGACCCTGAGGACGTGCTTCGACAGGCCGGCGCGGTCATCTCACGCCGGTTGAGGACGCTATCATGGCTTTGCCTGTGGGATCCCGAAACGGAGACTTTGCGGCCCGTCGCAATTCATGACTTCACCGGTGCCGACGTGACGCCGTCTGGCCCCTTTGTGATCACCGCCGAGATGAACCCTGTTATGTTCAAAGCGGTCCACACCCGGCAGCAGCAGGTCCTCCTCGATGCTCCCTCCCACGTCCGTGGCCCGATAGTTCAACTGGTCCGGCGGTTCGAAATCCAAGATGTCGCTTTTGTTCCCTTGATCACGCGAGACAGAGTTCTGGGTCTCATAGCGCTGGGCCGGAACAGGGAGCAGCCACCGTTGAATGAGGACATCCTCTCCTTCCAGCGGATCATTGCCGCTAGCCTGAGCGTGGTCGTGGAGAATGCCTACCTGTTCCAGGAGACCCAGGCCGCGCTGTCCGAGACGGAGAACCTCTATGAAGCCAGTGCTGCTCTCAATGCTGCTCAGACTTATGAAGATATCTTGAGCGTGCTCCGCGAGCATACGCTTGTGGGGCAGGCCGACCGTAACGTCAGTCTGAACTTGTTCGACCGTCCCTGGATCGGGGATGATATGCCGGAATGGTCTATTCCCATCGCCCGCTGGACGCGCCTGCCTCCTGAGGCTGTCAGTCCGCGTTACCCGTTGCGGGCCTTTCCTTCGGCTTCCCGGCTCCTGCGCCCTGATGCCCCCACCTTGATTGAGGACGTGGAGAACGACCCGCGCCTGGATGAGGACGCGCGTGCGCTGTACAGCCGGCGTTTTGGAGCGCACAGCACCATTTTCGTCCCGCTGGTGGTGGGCGGACAGTGGATCGGTTACGTCAATGCCATCTATGGTCAGCCGACGGAGTTTCCCGAAACCGAGGTGCGCGGCCTGATGAGTCTTGCCGGTCAGGCGGCCATTGCTGTTCAGTCCATCCGCCAGCTGGAGCGGACTCAGGAGGCCCTGCGGGAGACCGAGGCCCTCTATCGCGCCAGCCGGGCCATCGTCGTCGCCCAGACACCCGATGACGTGCTGCGTGCCTTCACCGACCACGTGGTCGCGCCGCAGATAGGGCGCTGCGTCCTGGCTCTCATAGATCCCACCACTCCACCCGACAATCCTGTCGTGGAGATTGAGGCTGCCTGGGAGCCGGGGGTGGAACGTCCGGCTGTGCTCGGCAACCGTTGGACTGTCTCCCAGATTCCTCTCATCGCCAAGATGTCCGCCGATCTCATGGTCATCTCGGACGTGTCCACTTCGCCGGAGATGGACGAGATCTCCCGCCACGTCTTTCTGAATGTGCTGGACATCAAAGCGGTTGCCATCGTTCCCCTGCTCGCCGGTGAGCGGCATCTGGGCTGGCTGCTGGTCGAGTCACTGGAAGGGCCTTATGACTTTAGCGCACGGGAGGTGCGGCTCTACGGGGCTCTGGCCGGGCAGGCGGCGGTTGCTCTCGAAAGTATGCGGCTCTTTGAGGAGGTGCAGCGCCGCGCCCGCCGTGAGCGGCTCATCCGCGAGGTCACGGCCAAGGTCTGGGCCTCCACCGATCTCGAAGGCGTGCTCAAAACGACGGCCCAGGAGTTGAGCAAGGCACTGGGCACCTCGCACGCACTCATTCGGCTGGGCACGCCACCTCAGGTTGACGACTGAGCGGGAGTGTGATAACATATTGAACGGATTCAGGCTTGCACCGGATGGAAAAACATTGCCCAAGGTGTGCTTGTCCGTTCAATCCGTTCCAAAAATCTGTTGATAGTATCACCATCAAAGGAGGAAAAAATGCCCGAAAAAACCATTGTTGACGCCAGCGTGCCCAACGCCGGCCGCATCTACGACTATCTGCTGGGTGGCCATCACAACTTCGAGATTGACCGCCGGGCAGGGGATCAAATCAAAGAACTTTTACCTTTCTTACCCAAAGCGATGCGCCTCTCCCGCTGGTGTCTCCAGGACGTGGCGCGCACGCTGACGGAGGAGCGCGGTTTCAGAACCATCATTGACTTCGCCTCCGGCCTGCCGACGATGGACCACATCCACACCGCCGTCGCGCCGGGCACGACCATCATCTACTCCGACCACGACCCGGTGACCGTCGAGTACGGGCGGGAGATATTGGGCGATACGCCCAACGTTCACTACTTCCAGGCCGACTGCCGCCGACCGGAGGAGTTGCTGAACCGCTCCGAGGTCGTGGAGATATTGGGCGGCGATCGCCACGTGGCCTTCGTCTACTGGGGCGTGAGTATGTATATGAGCGATGAAGATATCGCCCATGTCGCGCGCGTGCTCTACGACTGGTCGGATGAGGGAAGTTGCATGGCTTTTTTCATAGCTATAGGCAACCCGGAAGTCCCGGCTTTTGCCAAGATGATGGAGATATATCGCCAGATGGGAGAGGAGTTGTATTTCCGTCCCCTTGAGGTCTTCAAGGAACTGGTCAAGCCTTGGCACTCCGATGAATTGGGCTATCGCACGGTGAACGAGTGGCATGGTATTGAGGTGGAGATGAGCGAGGAGGAACTCGAAGCCTTCGGCATTGATTACGGCGTCTACCTGGTCAAGTGAGGAGGGGCAGGGGATGAATACCGAACTTACCATCACACCCAACCTCTTACGCCGGGTGGGTGCAAGCGGGGAGACCATCACCTCCGGCCTGTGCCGGGCGCTGCGCGAGACGACCTTCTCCAACCGTATGCTCATCGCCCCCCGCCGTCTGGACGAGATCGGAAAGGAACAGGCAGCGGCCTTCCTCGGCTTCCTGGAGGCGGAGGACGAAGGTGCGGTGCGCGAACGCGGTCGGCAACTGGCCTTTGAGGGGCTGGGCCATCGTTCCATTCTGATGATGGCCGAGGCGCTGCGCCGCGCCTGCCGGGAGAGCGCGAACCCTGGCGATGAGGCGCTGCCCACGCTTCTGGAGGCGGCCGGCCGCTACGTCAATGCTCTTTTAGAGGGGTACATGGCCGGGCGGGAGGAGGACATTCTGCGGGAGCAGGAGCGCACCAGGGAAGCGTATTTACGCGCTCGCCGGCGGCAGGCCGGGCAAGCGTAGGACAAGTTGCCAACTTGTCCTACAACGAGGGGCGGGTGGTCGTCAGGAGACGAGTATGGCAACGTCTGATAGAATGTTGGCGGAAGTCGAGCAGCGGTTGGCTGCCCACCGCGAGGAACTGGTGGGCCGACTTCGAGAGGCCCTGGAAGCCACGCTGTTCTCCAACCGCTCCTTCATCCGCCCCTCCCACCTGAACCGGATTGCTGCCGAAGAGGCCGGGGCTTTCTTTGCTTTCCTGAAGGATGAAGACGTCGCCGTCATCCGGGCACAGGGGGCGAAGCGGGCCGAGGAGGGATTGGGGGAGCCGGGCGCACTGCGCCTGGGTGCTACGCTGAGGCGTTTCTGCCTCGCGCATCTGGAAGGCGGCCTATTGCAGGTCGGCCTGGAGGCGACTGATGCCTACACAGGCGCCTTTATGGAGGGCTTTATGGAGGCCCGCGAAGCCATCGTCCTGGACGAGCAGGAGCGCATCCGGGCCGCCTTGCAGCGCGCTCTCAGCCGCTACACTCTCCAGTTGCAGACCGCCGCCGAGATCGCGCAGGCCGCCACTTCTATCCTTGACCTGAGTGAACTGCTGAGCACCTCGGTAGAACTCATTCGTGCCCGCTTCGATCTCTACTACGTTGGCATCTTCCTGGTGGACGAGTACGGGGAGTGGGCGATCCTACGCGCCGGCACCGGGGAAGCCGGCCAGGAGATGCTCCGGCGAGGTCATAAACTGAAGGTCGGCGGGAAGTCTATGATTGGCTGGTGCACCGCTCACAGCCAGGCCCGTATCGCGCTCGATGTGGGTAAGGAGGCGGTGCGCTTCGACAATCCCCTCCTGCCGGAAACCCGCTCCGAGATGGCGCTGCCGCTCATCTCGCGAGGACGGGTCATCGGCGGCATGACTATCCAGAGCACTCGTGTGGCCGCCTTCAGCGACGAGGATATCATCACTCTCCAGACTATGGCTGACCAACTGGCCAACGCCATCGAGAACGCCCGTCTGTTCGCCGAGGTCCAGGCTCGGGCGGCAGAAATAGAGGCCACCCACCGTCGTTACCTGCGTGAAGAGTGGGCTAAATTCCTGGCCGAGGAGGAAGCCCGCCGCCTAGCCGGTTATGCTTACGAGCAGTCTACCGCTACTGCCTTTCCGGTCGGTGACCTGTGGCGGCCGGAGATAGAACAAGCGGTGCGGCGAGGAGAGGTTATCGCCCTGACCGAATCTGCCGGCGCCTCATCGTCGGTTGGTGCGACTGCCGTCGAAGCAAGTGCACCATTGCCCCAGCCCCGCTCCGCCCTGGCCGCCCCGCTCACCCTGCGTGGTGAGGTCATCGGCGCGCTCGATCTCTACGAGGCGGAGCAGGAGCGCCAGTGGTCCGAGGACGACATCGCGCTGGTGGAGGCGGTCTCAGCACAGGTGGCTAGGGCCATCGAAAACGCCCGCTTGATCGAGGAAATCCAGCGCACCGCCGAGCATCTAAAGGAACTGGATCGGCTCAAGAGCCAGTTCCTGGCCAACATGTCTCACGAATTGCGCACACCGCTCAACTCCATCATCGGCTTCTCCCGCGTCATCCTCAAGGGTATTGACGGCCCGCTCACCGAGACCCAACGCACCGATCTGCAGGCCATCTATGAGAGCGGCCAACACCTGTTGGGTCTGATCAACGACATCCTGGACCTATCCAAGATAGAAGCCGGTAAGATGGAACTGACCTTTGAGAGAGTGGACTTGCACGAAATCATCAAGGGGGTGATGTCCACTGCTATCGCACTGGTCAAAGACAAGCCCATCGAGTTGCAACAATCTATTGCCCCGGGGCTGCCGATGATATACGGGGATGCGCGCCGTATCCGTCAGGTGTTCCTCAATCTGATCTCCAACGCCGCCAAGTTCACCGAGGAGGGATTCATCCGCCTCACGGCTGAGGCCACGCCGACCGAAGTTGTGATCTCTGTGGCCGACAGCGGCATCGGCATCCCACCGGAGAAGGTGAAGAGGATCTTCGAACCTTTCACCCAGGTGGATGCCTCCACCACGCGCCGTGCCGGAGGCACGGGATTGGGCCTCTCCATCAGCAAGCACTTCGTCGAGATGCACGGTGGCCGCATCTGGGTGGAGAGCACGCCCGGCGAGGGCTCCACCTTTTATTTCACGTTACCTATCGAACCGGTCTCTCCTCCTATTGTGGAGAAAAGGCCGGTAAGAGAGTGGGAGCAACTGGAGCCGGAGCCAGGGCGGAAACTTGTGCTCTGCATAGATGACGACGAAGGCGTCATTACTCTCCTCCGTCGTTACCTGAGCAAGCAGGGCTACCAGGTCGTCGGCCTCACCGACAGCACGATCGCAGTGGAAAGGGCCCGGCAACTGAAGCCTTTCGCCATCACCCTCGATGTGCTCATGCCGAATAAAGACGGCTGGCAGGTCATTCAGGAACTGAAGGCCGACCCCGAGACCTCTCGCATCCCGGTCGTCATGTGCACCATCGTGAGCGAAAAGGAGCGCGGTCTCAGCCTGGGCGCGTCTGAGTACCTGATCAAGCCTGTCCTGGAGCAGGATCTGCTGGCCACGTTGGACCGCCTCGACCGGCAGGCGGGTCGGCACCGGGTGTTGGTGGTAGACGACCAGCCGGAGGATCGCAGCCTCCTGCGCCGGGTAATCGAGAGCCAGGAGGAATACGAGGTCATAGAGGCAGCCGGGGGCCAGGAGGCCATTGCTCTGATCAAGCAAGTACAACCCCACATCATCATCCTGGACCTCATGATGCCGGAGGTGGACGGATTTGCCGTTCTGGAGGCAGTGAAGGGCGACGAGGCTACCCGCTCCATCCCCATCATCGTCGTGACTGCTAAGGACCTGAGCCAGGAGGAACGGGACAGGCTCAACAGCCGGGTGGAGGCACTGCTGCAAAAAGGTCTCTTCGAGCAGCAGGAGTTACTGGCAGACGTGGCAGCGGCATTGGAGCAATTAGCGGTTGGCGATTAGCAGATAGCAGAGGCTATCGGCTGATTGGAGGGGCCAGCGGTTAATGGCTAACGACTATCGGCTGAATCAAGTCTGGCTTGAGTGTGCACGTTGTGGACATCGTGTACCTTTCGCTAGACCCCTGGTGGCCTGCGAGCGGTGTGGCGGGGAGTGGCTTGACGCCCGCTACGACTACGATCACGTGCGCGGATTGTGGCCCGCTGTGCTGCGCGGACGGCCCTTCGATATGTGGCGCTACCGGGAACTTCTCCCTCTCCGTGACGATACCCACAGAGTGACAATGGGCGAGGGTGGAACGCCGCTGCTCCGCGCCACCAACCTGGGATTGATGCTCGGCTGCCCCCACATCTATGTCAAAGACGAGCGGCAGGGACCGACCGGCTCGTTCAAGGACCGCCAGGCCTCGCTGGCCCTCTCGGTGATGAAGGAGCACGGCATCACCGAAGCGGTTGTCGCCTCTACCGGCAACGTCGCCATCTCCTACTCGGCCTACTCCGCACTGGCCGGGATCAAACTATGGGCCTTCCTCACCAGTCTGGTCCCTTCTGAGAAAATGCGCGAGGTGGCGCTCTACGGCAGTGAAGTGATCAAAGTGACCACCACTTATGACCAGACCAAGAAGGTCGCAGCGCGATTTGCGGCCCGTAAGGGCCTCTTCCTCGACCGGGGCATTCGGAACATCTCGGCCCGCGAGAGCATGAAAACCGTCGCCTTCGAGATCGCCGAGCAACTCCCGGCACTCCTCGACCCTCTCTCAGGGGGAGGCAGGAGGGATACCCCATGGTGTGCACCCGACTGGTACATTCAGTCCGTCAGCGGCGGGCTGGGGCCGGTAGGTGTCTGGAAGGGGTATGAGGAGTTGATGATGTTGGGGCTGGTGGATCGGATGCCGAAACTGGCCTGCATCCAGGTCGCCGGCTGCGCCCCAATGGTCCACTCTTTTAACAAAGGGCTGGAGGAGGCCGAGCCGGTCCTCAACCCGCAGACGCTGGTGATCACCGTCGCTACCGGCAGCCCTGGCCCCGCCTATACCTTCCTGGCGCGGGTCATCCGCGAGCACGGCGGTGCCTTTGAGGCGGTCACTGATGAGGAGACGTTTCGCGCTATGCACGTGATGGCCAAGTTGGACGGCATCTCGATGGAACCGGCGGCAGGGGTGGCCTTTGCCGGTCTGTTCAAACTGCTCAGCAAAGGCGTGATCAAACGGGACGAAGTCATCGTCGTCAACTGCTCCGGCCATACCTTTCCGGTCGAAAAGCACCTTTTGGGGGATAAATGGGCGCAGACGGTGGAAGTGCCTACGCAGGCCCCGATTGCAGAGGACGGGTTGTTAGGTTCTCTGGAGCGACTCGATGGGCGGGTGCGGAGCATCGCTATCATTGAGGATGACCCCAAGGCCACGTTGCTCCTGCGCCGCATCCTGCAGACGCGGGGCGAATATCGGATTTTCGAGGCCCATGGTGGGGCTGAAGGCATCGAGATGGTGCGCCGCGAACGGCCCGATTTGATCCTGCTCGACCTGATGATGCCGGACGTGGATGGATTCGCGGTACTGGAGGCCCTCAAGGCCGACGATGACACGCGCGACGTGCCGGTGATCGTCGTCACGGCTAAGGAACTGAGCGCTGCAGAACGTGAGCGTCTCACCGGTCGGATTGAGAAGTTGATGCAGAAGGGCTCCTTTACGGACGAGGAACTGTTGGAGGAAATTTTGAAACAGGCGGCGTAGGCGAACGACCAATGAGCGCGTGGTAAAAACGTCCGGAGGCCCGGCTTCAGCCGGGGAGTCCTCGCTCAAGCAGGGCTTCCGGAGTATTTTTCGATGCTCTCCGATGCTAAAGCCGCCCGGGGGTGAAGGACGGATGGATGGCGAAACCAGGCCACGGCGTACCAAGATACTTTACGTGGAGGACGATCCATCCAGCGTGGTGTTGGTGCGTCGCGTGCTCGAGAGTGAGGGCTACCAAGTCATAGCCGCCGAGGATGGTCTCTCCGCTATCGAAATTGCCAAGCGTGAGAAGCCTGATCTGATCCTGATGGACATCAACATCAGCGGGTTGGATGGCTACGAGGTGACGACGAAGATCCGTAATATCCCGGAGTTAAGTTCTATCCCCATCGTTGCCGTCACCGCCGCCACGCTGAAGGGCGATCGAGAGCGGGCGCTCATCGCCGGCTGCGACGGCTACATCCCCAAGCCGATTGACGTGGACCGCTTTCCCTATCAGGTGCAGGCTTTCCTGCTGGGGATGAAAGAGGAAGTCGAGTCGGTAGAGGAAAAGATCGAATACCTGGCCGAGTACAGCCGCAAGTTGGTGGACCGGCTAGAGGAGAAGATCCGTGAACTGGAGGCGGCTCACGCCGAACTCCAGCGGATTGATAAAATGAAGACGGACTTCGTCATCCTGGCCAGCCACGAACTCCGCACTCCTCTCACCGCCATCTACGGCTATGCACAGATTCTGCTTTCTAACTCCGACATCCCCGGCTCTGCCGACGAGGTCGGTAGCCCGCGTTTCATCATTGATAAAATGGCCGAGGCTACCCGGCGTTTGGGCCAGGTGGTGGGGGATATCATCAACGTATCCTTGATTGATGCTGACAAACTGGATCTGGCGACAGAGCCGATCTTTCTGGATCCCCTGGTGCGCAACGTGTTGCGGAACATCACCGGTATGGGACCTGAGCGAAAATTGACCTTTGAGGTTGAGGGGCTGGAGAATCTCCCTGTGGTGATGGGGGATTCGCAGCGACTCTATCAGGCGCTATGGAACGTGATTAGCAACAGCATCAAGTACACTCCCGACGGTGGGCGCATTCGCATCACCGGACGCCAGATCGAAGACACAGTTCACATCGCTATCCAGGATACTGGAGTAGGCATCCCCCCGGAGGAGAGGGAGCGCATCTTTGACCGCTTCTACGTCCTGGAGGATACGGCCCTCCATCGCTCCAGCAAGACTGCGTTCAAGGGCGGTGGACTGGGTCTGGGGCTGACCGTCGCACGGGGTATCATCGAGGCACACGGGGGCAAGATTTGGGTGGAAAGCGAAGGCTACGACGAGGAGCGGTTGCCGGGGAGCACCTTCCACGTTCTCCTGCCCCTTGCTGAGCAGTAGTCTCTGTCAACGACTAAGGGTTTCTTTTGGGTGTGGCTAAAATCAGTGGGA
>Ga0164318_10006802_pt1 | contig 11079 bp, 12 predicted proteins | sample GuaBasSedimGuay9_FD_113734 | JGI IMG/M metagenome (GOLD analysis project Ga0164318, IMG submission 113734) | Subseafloor sediment microbial communities from Guaymas Basin, Gulf of California, Mexico - Guay9, Core 4571-4, 0-3 cm | ecosystem: Environmental > Aquatic > Marine > Hydrothermal vents...
AAAGATTATTTAGTCAAAGCCTATTTTAGTTTGGAAGAAATAGTGTCAAAAATAAGACTTTTGTTGAAAAAGCAGAAAAAAGATTAATTGGAGGGGTGCGCCGAATTGGCAAGGCACATGCCTGGAGAGCATGGCTCCATTTTGGGGATTGCGGGTTCGAGTCCCGCCCCCTCCGCATGGCAAAGAAAAAAGGAGAAAAAATTGAATATTTTGAATTTAAAGACCTCTATCAGGGAAAGATTTTGAAGTTTAAAGTAGTTAAGATTGAAAAATTAAAAGTTATTTCTCATCAAAGAAAACCAAGCAATTATCATATAAGGCATCTAATTTCTTCGATTGAAAGAATTGGTTTTTTGGTCCCTTTAATCTGCGTCGAAGAAAATGGAAAATATCTGGTTTTGGACGGACAGCATAGATTGTTGGCAGCTCAGAAATTGGATTTAAAAGAACTTCCAGTAATCATTGTTCCCCCAAAAATTGCTCAATTAATGATGAATTTAAACATTGAAAAAGAATTGAACATTAGAGAGAAATCTTATGTGGCTTTAAACATCTATAATGAATATTTAGAAAATAATCCTGAAATTTTAGAATCAGATCCTCTCTTGACAGATTCGATCGAGCAAGCTTATTATGTTACACTAGGGATAGGTTATCAAAAACAAGAGAGATTAAGAGGAGGAACTTTTGAATCTATTTTGAAAAAATGTGATTTTTTCTTGGAAGAGAAAATTAAAGAAGCTGTTAAAATTAGAGAAAAGAGAGCAGAGAAAGTAATTGAGGCTAATAATTTAGTAACTTCGATTGCTCAAAAATTAAAGGAAATGGAAAGATGGCACCCTTATGTTTATCAACAAATAGTTTCTTTTGCCAATCCCTACAAGAGAAAAAGAGAACCTGTAGATTTTGATGAGCTTTTTAAAACTTTGATTGAAAATTTAAAGAAGGCAGAAGAAAACCCAGAGATTATTTTAAAGGAAGAGTTAGAAGAGTAATTGTAGCTTCCACGCTTTGCGTAGGGAAAAGAGTATTGCACCGAATGTTTTTTGTCTCAAACGCATAAGCGTTTGAGAAAGAAATCTGCAATTGACCCGCAGGAGGGGTGTCCCGAATTTGGTAAGGGGCCGGTCTTGAAAACCGGTGGGATTCTTTCCCATGTGGGTTCAAGTCCCACCCCCTCCGCCTTCGCGAGGCCTAGCAAATAAATCCATGAAATTAAAACTTCATATTCTACCAGAAAAATTTGCAATTTGTTATTTTGATAAAAAAGCCCCAATACCAGATTGGGCAAAGGAAATTTCTTTTTGCTCAATCACGAGAACAAATGATGAACTTTCCATAGTTTGTCCTCAAGATAAAGTTCCAGGAGGAGCATTATGCGAAAAAAATTGGAGAGCATTTAAAGTTGAAGGACCTTTAGGGTTTTCACTCACTGGAATTGTTTCTTCGCTTTCCAAACCTTTAGCTGATGCCAAAATTTCGATTTTTTACATTTCAACTTATGAGACAGATTATCTTTTTGTTGAAGAAGCAAATTTAAAGAAAGCAAAAGAAATTTTAAAAAAATTTTGTGAAATTAAAGAATAAATGAGTTTTGAAGAAATCTTAGCAAAAATAACCCTCTGGTTTTTCAAAAGCGGAATAAAAATTCTTTTAATTTTATTTTTAGCTTTTCTTTTCAATAGATTTTTTCAAATTTTATTGAAAAGAATAATAATCAAAAAGATTAAAAACGGGATCAAAGAGGAAATAAAGAAAAAAAGAATCGGAACCTTAGTTTCAGCTCTTGGAGGAACTTTAAGATTTATAATTTGGATTACAGCAATTTTAATTATTTTACCAGAATTTGGTATTGAAATTACTCCAATTTTAGCTTCCTTGGGAATTGCAGGTTTGGCTATAGGAATGGCAGCAAGCAGTACAATTTCAGATTTTATTTCAGGTTTTTTTATTATCTTGGAAGGTCAAATTTTTGTTGGAGATAAGGTTAAAATTGGGCAAATAGAAGGAGAAGTGATAGATTTTAATCTCAGGAGGACTGTTATTAAAGATGAGAAAGGATTTTTACATTTTATTCCAAACAGTCAAATTAAAATTGTTTCTAAAAAAATAAAATAAATGTTTTTAGATTATTTTCAAAGAGAAATTTTAAAACAAAAAGTTTTATTCGATCTCAAAAAATTAAAGGACAGAAGAGGTTTTTTAAAAGCAGGATTTCCAAGATACAATCGTCTTTTTGGAAGAGATTCTTTAATTTCTGCTTGGCAACTATTAGATAAAAATCCTGGAATTGCAAAGGCAACTTTAGAAATTCTTTCACAATATCAAGGGAAAGTAATAAATAATGAAAGGGAAGAAGAACCTGGAAAAATTTTACACGAAACTGATCTTAAATTAAAAGCCCACCCTGAAGGACACTTTCCTTTTCCTTATTATGGTTCAGTTGACTCTACTTGTCTCTTTCTAATTTTGTTTTCTTTTTATTTTAAAAAAACAAAAGATAGAAAATTTTTGAATTTGCATTGGGAAAATATCTTAAGGGCTGTTCACTGGATTGAAGAATATGGCGACAAAGATAAAGATTTGTATTTGGAATATCAAAGAAAAAATGAAAAAGGATTATTCCATCAAGGATGGAAAGATTCCTTTGAAGACCATTTAAAAATAGAACCTCCAGTAGCTTTAGTTGAAGTTCAAGGTTATCAGTATTGAGCATAAAGAGAGACAGCCATTTTAGCAGAAGATAAAAATGATTGGGATTTAGTAGATAGATTGGAAGATAGAGCTTGGCAACACAAGAAAAAGTTCAATCTAGATTTTTGGATGGAAGACAAAAATTATTTTTGTTTGGCCTTAGATGGAAAAAAACAACAGAGAAGAGCAATTACTTCAAATCCTGGCCATTTACTTTTTACAGGAATAATCAGAGAAAAAGAAAAAGTAGATTTGGTGGTAAAAAAACTTTTTGAAAAGGACCTTTTCACCCCTTACGGAATTAGAACTCACTCAGAACTAGAAGAAGATTTTGATCCCAAAAGTTACCATTTAGGTTCTGTTTGGCCTCATGATAATTGGATAATCGCTCAGGGATTGAAAAAACTAGGTTACTTTAAAGAATACAAAAAAATAAAAAACGCAATTTTTAAAGCCTATAAAGAATTAGGCTTTTTGCCAGAATACTACGGAGTAATTAATGGAAAAGTTACAATAGATTTACCAAAGAAACCTTGTTATCCTCAAGCCTGGAGTTTAGGAGCTTTATTTAATTTTCTCCAAGATTTTTAAATAAAGTTTTTTCTTTTTTGTATCTAAAATTGCAAAAGAAGCTTTAAAAAAAGAACCTGCTAAATTTCCAGGATTGGCCAAAATGCAATTTTTTTCTTTTCTTAAAAACGGCCAATGAGTATGGCCAAAAAAGAAAAAATCAGATTCTTCAAGATCTTTATTTTTCTTTCTTAAATCAAACTGGTGACAAAAGCCAATTTTTAAACTCTCAATTTCTATCTTTCCTTGTTCTTCAAAAATCATCGTTTTTTCAGCTACTTTCTTTAAATCTTCTCTTAAATCAGCATTTCCCAAAGAAAGAAAAATCTTTTTGAAATTTTTTTCAATTTCTTTCAAAGTTTCTCCAGTACAAACATCTCCACAATGAATTAAAATTTCGATTTTTTTTCTCTTTGAAAAGTTGAAAAATTTTTTTAAGTTTTCTAAATTATCGTGGGTATCGGAAATAATCGCTACTTTCATAGATATTTTTTGAGCAATTCTAAAGTTTCTTTAATTTCTTTTTCTCTTTCTCCTTTAGCTTTTAGATTTTCTTTTGTCTTTTTTTCTTTTTCTAAGAATTTTAACATCTCATTGAAAAAAATTAAATTTTTTAGAGAAATTTCTATCAATGCCATTTTAAAAAGAGGAAAGAAAGATTCAATATTTTTTTGTTGTGCAAAAAATTCTTTTTCAATTTGTTTTCTTTCTCTTTTTCTTTTTGTCCAGAAACTCACAAAATCATAAAGTGGATTTCTGAAATGAACATGCTCCCAATCTACAATTTTTACTTTCCCTTTGTAAAAAATTAAATTAGCTTCTGAAAAATCTCCATGATTCAACTTCGGTTTTGTAAATTTAAAGACTTCTTTAGTTTTTTCTACAAATTTTAAAATTTTCTTTTTGATTTTTCTTTCAATTTTCAATCTCTTCAAAAGTGAAAAAATAGTTTTTGAATACCTCCTGAAATTAAAAAGAGGTTTTTTAGGAACAAAATTAAAATTATATTCAGTAGAGTTAATAAGTACCATTAAAGAAATGGCTTTTTTGATGTCGTCAGGGGAAAGTTTGTCTTGTCTAGTTTTTGATTTTCCAGGTAAAAATTCATAAATCAAAAAAGGAAAATCCTTTTTAAAAGAAAAATCTAAAAGTTTTGGTACTTTTTTCGCCAAAGGAAGTTTTTTATTTTCTCTCAGCGTTTTCAAAATTAAAATCTCATTGAAAAATCTATTTTTAATTCCTGCCTCTCTTTTTAAAAGAGATTTAAAAAAGACTTTCTTTCCTTCTTTGCTTTTACAGAGAGCATGATAGAATCTTAATTTTTTTTGAACAAAAAATTCAGGAGGTTCTGACAAAAGCTTAAGTCTTTTTTGCTCAAGAACCTTTTTGATTTTGGGAATAATTTTTGGATACAAAGAATATCCCATTATTTTTTTAATTTAGCTAAAAAAGCCAAATAATTCTCAGCATCTTTCCAGATTCTAAAAACTTTAAAATTTTTTAGCAAATTTTTCAAAATTTCTTTATTAAAATGAAAATGATAGAGGCCTTTTTCCGGGCCCTCTAAAATAAGATAGGTTCTTTTATCTATAAATTTAAGTTGGGGCAATCTTTCTTTTGGAATTTTCTCTCTTGTTAAAACCGTACCAAAGAAAAATCCTCCAGGTTTCAAAACCCTTTCTATTTCTTTCATTAATTTTTTAATCTTTTCAAATTTTTGGTGATGGATTACTCTAATAGAGATTATAGCATCGAAAAAATTTTCTTTGTAAGGCAGTTTCTTGAAGATATCAGCAAATTTTAGTTTGGCCTTCAATCTCTCCTTTTTCAATTTTTCTTTTAAAAATTTTAAAGCCACCTTAGAAAAATCTATTCCATAAACTTCAAATTTCTTTTTTGCCAAGAAAATTAAATTCCTTCCATTTCCACATCCCAAGTCCAAAATTCTCCTTACCTTTTCTTTTTTCAAAAACTTTACAATATTCTTCAAATCAGAATGAGGTTTTAAAGTTTTTTGTTCTTTTTCTATTTTTAGATAGATTTCATCCCAAGAATTTTTCATTTTGCTAATCTACAGAAAAGTTTCTCGTATTCTTGAACCATTTTTTCTTTAGTGAATTTTTTCTCAACCCACACTCTACAATTTTCTCTCTTTATTTTTCCAACATTTTTGATAGCCTCAATAAAGTCTTCCAAATTTTCTTTCCCTTTTTTGAATGGCTTTATTACAAAACCCGTTACTTTATCTTTTACCACTTCAGGAACAGAGCCCCTCTTGAAAGCTATCACCGGAGTCCCACAAGACATAGCCTCTACCATTACTAACCCAAAGGGTTCTTCCCATTGAAGAGGATTCAAAAAAGCAATAGCATGTCTGTAATAGAAAGCAAGTTTTCTCTGGGAAAGTTCGCCTACATATTTAATTTTTCCTTTGTTTAACTCTTTCTCTATATACTTTTTAAAAAATTCATGATCTCTTCTTTGCCTTGGAGGAGGAATTCTTCCTGCTATGATTAATTTTATTCTTGCTTTTTTTGCAATTTTTATCACTTGATAAATTCCCTTTCTGGGAGAAAGTTCCCCAACCCAAATAAAATAATCTTTTGGTTTTTTGCAAAAGGGAAATTTTGAAATGTCAATGCCATTATAAATGTTAGCTACATAGTTTAAATTAGGAGCAGGTTTTCTCTGGGCAAAAGAAATTGAAATCAATTTAGCCTTCAATTTTTTGTAAGCCCAGATTCTATCTTTGCTTTTAAAGGGAATGTGAAGAGTGTGGACGATGGGTACTTTTACCTGTCCATAAAGAGTTAAACTCCAAGGCCCCAAGTGATCATGCAAAATATCTAATTTCAATTCTTTTGTTTTTTTAGCAATTTGAGCCATCTCAAAGGCATAATAGGGAGTAGCCTCTCTTGGTTTCGCAATCCACAAGGATTTTTTGACAATCGGAATTAATTTACAAGAAACTTTGGAATCTCCAGTGCCAAATAAGAAAACTTTGTGCCCCTTTTTTGTTAATTCTTCACAAAGCCAAAAGATAATCTTTTCTGACCCTCCATATTTTTTAGGAGGAACTGGTAAATTTAAAGGTGCAATTTCTCCGATTTTTAATTTTTTCATAATTTTTGTTTTAGCAATTTTTTTATTTCTTCAAACGCTTTTTTCTCTCCCTCTTTATAAATTAACCTTTGTTGTTTTATCATTGAATTTCTTTTTCTTTTATTGTACAAAAGCATCTCTATTGTCCTTGCTATTCTTTTAATAGGAGTAGTTTTTGTTAACATTTTGCAAACTCCAGCTCTCTCAAACGGTTTTACCTCCCAAAAGTGAATTCTTATTAATGCCTCTCTTTTTATTAAAGAAACATTAGCAATTACTGGAATTTGAGCTGAGATTGCTTGAGAAAGGGTAACTAATCCCTGATGCTGAAAGACTAAATCTGAACAGGCCAAACTTAAGAAATATTCTTTACTCGAAAGTTTTTCTCTTTTGATCAACCATTTCTTTTTTAGTTTTTTAGGATCTAAATCCTCAGTTGGACCAACATACAGAACCTTAATTTTTCTTCCTTTCTTAATTAATCTTTCAACTGCCAAGATTAAATTATTAAAAGCCCAAACTTTATGGTCAGCTCCGTAACCACTAAAATATGAAAAAATAAATTTTTCGCCAGATTTAATTTGATATTCCTTTCGCTTTCTTTGAATAATCTCTCTTTTGGGCTTTTTGTAGCTCGGAATAAACCCTACGGGAATTATTTTTTTCATTGTTTGGGAATCTATTACATGATTTCCTCCAAATTTTTTTAATCCTAATTTGAAAATTTTCTCTGGAAATAAAACAAAATGGGTATCGACCCATTTAATAAATGGGTATTTTGAATATTTTTTTTCGTTAAAAAGCCAGTTGGAATCTACAGTTACTGAAACTTGAGGTTTTTTGAAAGGAGGTTTTTCTATAAATTCTCCGCCCCAGATTTTTGAATTGAAAAATAAAAGAACTTGAGGTTTTTCTCTTTCAACTACTTTTTTTAGACTTTCAATTTCTGGAACTAAAAAAATCTTGAAATTTTTATCTCCTTTTAAAAAGTGCAAGTTTCTTTTCTCTTTTATCCCAAAAAGAATTTTTCCTCCTTTTTTTTCAATATATTTTGCCAAAGCCCTTGCTTGTCCTGTTTCTCCAGGTCCTCTTGAGACGAAAAAAAATTTAATTTTATTTAGCGAGTTGATAGTAAATTTTTTCATAGTTTTCTGTCATTTTTTCAATTGTGAATTTTTCTTTGACCCATTTTCGACAATTTTCTCTTTTTATTTTTTCGATATTCTTTATTGCCTCTACCAATCCTTTTATATTCTTTTTCCCTCTTTTATCCAAAAAGGGAACCACAAATCCCGTTATTCCATCTTTTACAACTTCTGGGGCAGAGCCCATTTTAAAAGCAATAACTGGAGTTCCACAAGCCATGGCTTCTGCCATCACCAAACCAAAAGGTTCATCCCATTCTAAAGGAAAAAGTAAAGCCTTTGCTTTTCTGTAAAGTTTCAAAAGTTCTCTTGCTGGAAGTTCGCCCAAATATTTTATTTTTCTTGAAAGATTAGGTTTTATAACTTTTTCAAAATATTTTTTTCTCTCAGGATCAATTTTACCAACGAGAAGCAATTTCACTTTGGCCATTTTCGCAGCTTTGATAGCATTTTCTACACCTTTTTTAGGTTCTACTCTCCCTACCCAGAGAAAGAAATTCTCTGGCTTTTTAGAAAATTTGAAAAAATTGATATCAATGCCATTGTAAACTGTCCAAACTCTTTTGAATTTTAATTTACAAAGTTTTAAATGTGAATTCGAAAGAAAGCAAACATTAAGATTTTTACTGTGAAGGGAAAGTATTTTTAAGCCGGGGGGCATCTTTTGGAAATAATTTACAGAAAGAGGATTGTGAAAAGTGTAAACCACTGGAGTATCGATAAAATCTTGAAAGAAAATTGATCTTATTCCTCCATGAGAGTGGACAATGTCAAAATTCATTCTTTTTATTTTTTTGAAAGAAAAAGAAAAGTGTTCAAACTCCCAAAAAGTATCTGACCAAGGTATTTTATCCTTTGCTAAATGTCTTTTTCTACTCGGAATTAATTTAGCTGAAGTTTTTGAATCGCCAGAAGCAAAAAGAAAAACTTTATGTCCTCTTTTCACTAATTCTTCTGTCAAAAAGTATACAATTCTTTCAGTCCCTCCATATTTTTTGGGGGGGACTGGATACCAGATGGGCGCAATTTGAGCTATTTTAAGTTTTTTTCTCATTTCTTTTTAAAACTTTTTTGTAAAGTTTTTCGTATCTATTGACCATCCTTCGTAAATTAAAATTTTCTTTTACCCACTCTCTGCAGACCTCTCTTTTTATTTTATCTATTTTTTTCACTGCTTGACAGGCTTGTTCTACTGAATCTACTAAAAATCCATTTTCTCCATCTTTTATCAATTCTGGCATCGAAGCTCGTTTGAAAGCTATTACTGGAGTTCCGCAGGCCATAGCTTCAATCACAACTATACCAAAAGGCTCCGGTCTTTTTACTGGAAACAAAAAAGCTTTTGCATTTTTAAACAATTCTATTTTCTTTTTAAAATCTGCTGCTCCCACAAACTGGATTTGTTTTCCATCAATTAAAGGTTTTACTCTGAATTCAAAATAATCTGCGTATTGAGGCAAAATATTCCCGGCAATGATTAATTTTTCGCCTGAAAGCTTTGCAATATCGATTGCTTCTGCTACTCCCTTATCAGGTCCAATTCTCGATAACCATAAAAGATAATCTTTGGGTTTTGGATTGAAAGGATATTTTTCCAAAGGGAGGCCATTGTAAATTACTTTTACAATATTTACTCCAGCAGCCTGTTTTTTTTGATTTTTAGAAAGAGCAACAAAATTGATGTTTGGAAATTTCTTATAAAGAGTAATTGTTTCTTCAGTGAGGGGATGGTGAAGAGTGGTTACAATTGGTACCTTTAAAAATTTTGAATAAGGACAAGTATAAAATTCACAATGGTCGTGAATAATGTCAAATTGATCTTGCATCTCAATTACTTTTTTGTACATTAGAGAAAAAACGGCATGAGGAGCTCTTAAATTAGCTTTCCACAAAGAAACAGGCCAGACTGGAATCAATTTGGCTTTAGTTTTTGAATCACCGGTTGCAAACAAAAAAACCTCATGGCCTCTTCTTACCAACTCATCAGAAAGCCAAGAAATTATTAATTCGGTTCCTCCATAAGTTTTAGGGGGAACCGAAATCCACAAAGGTGCTATTTGAGCTATTCTCATGATTGAAATTAACTTTTTTCTATTATATCATAAATTTGATGAATTCCTCTCCTATCGATGAAATTAAAGCAAGATTAGACATTGTCGATGTCATCTCCTCTTATTTGAATTTGAAAAAAGCAGGATCAAATTATAGGGCTCTTTGCCCCTTTCATTCTGAAAAAAATCCTTCTTTCTTTGTTTCGCCAAGATTGCAGATTTTCAAATGTTTTGGCTGTGGAGCTGCTGGCGATATTTTCAAATTCATAATGATGATAGAAGGAGTAGAATTCAAAGATGCTTTAAAAATCTTAGCTCAGAGAGCAGGAGTCGAATTAAAACCCATTTCTCCAAAAGAAAAGACAGAAAGACAAAGACTCTGGGAAATATGCGAACTCTCTACGAAATTTTTTGAAAAACAAATGGAGGGAAAGATGGGACAAAGGGTGAAGAAATATTTGATTTCAAGAGGAATTAAAGAAGATTCAATTAAAGAATGGAGAATTGGCTGGGCTCCGGACACTCAGAATTCTCTAATTTCCTTTTTGGTCTCAAAAGGATACAAAAGAGAGGAGATTAAAAAAGCAGGTCTAGCTTTTCAAAAAGAAAACGGGCAATTTATAGATTTTTTTAGAGGAAGGATAATTTTTCCGATTTTTGATTTGAACTCTCAGGTGATTGCTTTTTCAGGAAGAATTTTTGAAACAAAAGAGGGACCAAAATATATCAATTCTCCGAATACAATTTTGTATGACAAGAGCAAAACCCTTTATGGATTAGACAAAGCCAAAGTTGAAATTAGAAAAAAAGATTTTTGTATTTTAGTTGAAGGATACACAGATGTTATTTTAGCTCATCAAGAAGGATTTAAAAATACAGTTTCAGTTTCAGGCACTTCTTTGACTCCTTTTCAACTTGCAATCTTGAGAAGATATACTAAAAACCTTTATTTGAGTTTTGATATGGATGTCGCAGGTGCTTCAGCTACCAAGAGGGGAATTAATTTGGCAAGGTTGAAAGGTTTTAACATTAAAGTCTTAATTTTACCTGAAGAGAAAGATCCGGCAGACGTAATTTCCAAAAATCCTAAAGATTTTGAAAAGATTTTGGAAAATTCTCTTTCAATTATGGATTTTTATTTCCAGAGGATATTTTCAAAATATGACAAAAATACTTTAGAAGGAAAAAAAGAAATTGCCAAGAATTTGCTCGAAGAGATAAAGAGAATCCAGAATGAAATTGAAAAAAGCTTTTGGATTTCAAAATTGGCTGAAGAATTAAAAGTAAGAGAAGAGGACCTTAGAATGGAATTGGCTAAGATAAAAATTGAAGAAGAAGAGTTGGGATTGGAAGAACAGGAAATTTCAAAGCAACCTCAAAAATCAAGAAAGGAGATTTTAGAAGAGAGACTTTTACTTTTAATTTTAAAAACAAACTAACTATTCCACCTGATAAAATAAATAATAAAGAAACTATAAACAAAACAGAATAATCAAATTGCTTAATTATCCATCCAC
>Ga0164318_10006803_pt1 | contig 11079 bp, 10 predicted proteins | sample GuaBasSedimGuay9_FD_113734 | JGI IMG/M metagenome (GOLD analysis project Ga0164318, IMG submission 113734) | Subseafloor sediment microbial communities from Guaymas Basin, Gulf of California, Mexico - Guay9, Core 4571-4, 0-3 cm | ecosystem: Environmental > Aquatic > Marine > Hydrothermal vents...
TACAATTTGCACCGCTCGATCCAGTTTCTGCGCGACAATCAAATCCAAGACGCGAACATCAAGGCCATCAGGTTCTCCTTCGCACACCAGGTAGAGGCTCATTGGTCGGGCAACTCCTCTCGGGACAAATCTCCCAACTCTCCCAAATCAATGACCGCTTCGGGGGGGAGCACGTCTCGCAAATAAGAGGAATGAGTAGTGGCAATAATTTGGTTATCCTGCCCAATGCGTGGCAAAAGGTAGAGCAGTTTTCGTTGCCATACCGGATGTTGGTGCAACTCGATCTCGTCAACCAATACAATGGATTGATGAATGTGCTCCGTGACCATACGGATCAGAAACAGCAACAACATTTGCTCGCCACTGCTGAGGCCATCATAGCGATATTCGTACACACCGTCAGTGAAAATGATCTCTGGCTGGCCCAGTTCATCCCGCACGGCTCCCTTGATACGGCGGGGAGCACATATCTCGGCATATTTCTCCTGGATGTATCCGAACTGGTCGAACTGCCCTTCTTCCATTGGGGGGAGGCGAGATTGCATTGCCAGCCACAACAAAATTTCGCGCGGGTCGTCAGTGTACCGGTCACCTGGGCCATCATCGCTCGCCCGGGCATGAATCATCTCCCAGAACTTGCGCGGAATCGTTTTGCCCATCCCTGTACGCTGCTGATCGAAAGTAAAAACCCCTCCCACCCGTTTGAACCAGTTCCAATTCACTCGCTCAGTATGCAACAAGCGGGCCACGTTCACACGCCCCTTGAACAAATGCCAACCTGCACGCGGTTCACAATGGAAATAGCCTGTCGGATACTCGCCTCTACGATCTGGGTACTCCCAAGAAATTCTGACCTGCTCCACATCTGGAATATCCTGCTCCTCCTCCGCAAGCCTGTACAACCGCCGCGTAGCTTGTATCTCCTGCGGTGAAAAAAGCACCTGACACGTCACTCGGGCATAGAGTGCCCCGCGACGCACAATTGATCTGGGAGTCAGAACAAAATCAGGACGACTATACGAAAGCTCCGTCAGATAACCTGTCGCCACCGCCAATGCATCCAGCACGGTTGTCTTGCCGCTGGCGTTTGGGCCTACAAGCACCGAGACGTCACGCACACGCCCCAATGAATCGGTGAAATCCAATTCCAGGCGCTCAATGTGACGAAAGTTCTCAATAGTCGCCTTTGCGATTTTCATATCCGTATTCCTCAACCCCCGCTTGCGTAGGCCATCTCTCGCATACCGTTCATCGCGCCGATCATCTCGGAGAGCAACTGGCGGTCGTTAAAGTGACGCAACGTGATCGCTTTCGAGGGGCACGTCCCGGCGCAGGTGCCACACCCCTTGCACAACGCCTCCTGCACACGGGCCACCTGGCGGCCTCGGTTCTCCACAAACTCGATTGCCGTGTAGGGACAGGCCTGGATGCACTGGCCACAACCGACACACATCATCTCGTCCACGTTAGCGATGGCGGATTCGACCTGCACCTCCCCCTGGCGGATGAACGAGAGCACCCGCGCCGCCGCCGCCGACCCCTGGGCCACCGAATCGGGCACGTCGCGCGGGCCTTGAGCGCAGCCGGCGATAAAGATGCCGTCGGTCAAAGTCGCCACCGGGTCCAGTTTGGGGTGTTTTTCCTTGAACCAGCCGTCGGCATCACAACTGATGCTGAACAGTTGGGCCACCTCCCGCGCGTCGTGGCGGGCCTCCAACCCCACGCTCAGGATGACCATGTCCACCGGGACACGCATCTGCCGCCCCAGCGCCCGGTCCTCGACGAGCACCACCAGCTTGTCCCCCTCCGGCAAAATCTCAGCCGGGCGACCGTTGATGAAGGCCACCCCCTCACGCTGCAAGCGCTTGTAAAATTCCTCGTATCCCTTACCACCGGTGCGCATGTCAATGTAAAACTCATAAATACGAGCGCCGGTGTGATTGTGCACCAGGTGGGCCAGCTTGAGCGAGTACATGCAGCAGACCTTGGAGCAATAGTGATTATAGTTCTCGTCCCGGCTGCCCACGCAGTGAACTATGCCGACGCTCTTGGGCTCCGTCTTGCCGTCGCGCAGAACGACGTGCCCATCGGTGGGGCCGGATCCGGCCAGCATACGCTCCACCTCCATGCTGGTAAAGACATTGGGGTAGCGGCCATAGCCGTAGGATGAAATGCGGCGAGCGTCGAATATGTCGTAGCCGGTGGCGAGGATAATGTTGCCCACCTCGACCTCCAGGAATGTATCCTCCTGGGTGTAATCAATCGCGTGGGTGGGGCAGACTTTTTCACACACCTTGCAGCGGCCTTTGGTGAAAAAGAGACAGGCATCCCGGTCAATCACGGGGACAGCCGGCATCGCCTGGGGGAAGGGACGGTAAATGGCCTTGCGCTTGCCCATCCCGACGTCGAAACCGGCGAAATCCACGACGCGGCGGGGACATTTCTCCTCACACGTGCCACAGCCGGTACACTTGTCCATATCCACCGAACGCGCCCGCTGGCGGATGCGGACGTCGAAATTGCCCACGTACCCGGAGACCTCTTCTACCTCGCTATAGGTCAGGAGGGTGATGTTGGGATGCCGACCGGCATCCATCATTTTGGGGCCGAGAATTCAGGCACTACAGTCGAGAGTGGGAAAGGTCTCGTCCAGTTGGGCCATGTGGCCGCCGATGGAAGGCTCCCGCTCGACCAGATAGACCGGGTAATTGGCGTTCGCCAGCTCCAAAGCGGCCTGGATACCAGTTATCCCGGCCCCGACGACCAGCGTGGTCGGGCGGATGGGGACTTTGTTGACGCTCAATGGCTGATGATGGCGCACCCGCGCGACGGCTGCTTCGACCAGGGACTTGGCCTTTTTGGTGGCCTTCTCCTTGTCCTCGTGCACCCAGGAGCACTGCTCGCGGATGTTGGCCTGCTCGAAATAATAGGGGTTGAGTCCGGCCTCGCCAATCGCCCGCTGGAACGTCGGCTCGTGCATGCGGGGGGTGCAGGAGGCAACTACTACGCGGTCCAGCCCTAGCTCGCGGATGTCATCCTTGATCAGTTCCTGGCCCAAGCCGGAGCACATGAACTCGTAATCGCGTGATACGACCACACCCGGCAGGCCGGCGGCCCACTCGGCCACCCCCTCCACGTCCACCATCCCGGCGATGTTGCTTCCACAATGACAGATGTACACGCCAATTTTCATCAGCTATCTCCTTCAAGAACACAGATTTCGGGATATTGACGGATTAAAAAAGAATTTCTTCCACTTTTCCCAATCGCTCAATGCCCTTGACTTCGTAGGACAACAATGGCAACTTGATCAATGTCATACTATCGCCATACTTGTCGTTCAGCATCTCGATGTACGGGCGCTGCATCTCGGCACGCAACTGCAAAAAACTGGAATCGGGGTCCAGGATGACGTTGTTGACGATGATGTAACGCACGTCCAACCCGTGCGCCGCCAGTTCCCCGATCACGCGCCGGCTCTGGTAGACGCTCAGCGCCTCTGGGATGGTGACCATGATGAACTCGACGTTGGCCGGGTCGCTAAAGAAGCGCATGGTCTGCTTCGATAGCTCCTTCCAGCTGGCAATGATCTCCAGGAACGGCGTCTGAGACAGCTTGAGCGTGTCCTGCACCCCCAGGTAGATGCGGGGAGCGATACGCAGATGCTCGATGAATCGCCCCGGCAGGCCGAGCAGCCGCAGCGTGTCGCCGGCGGGGGCCGTGTCCCAAACAATCATGTCATAGCGCCCATCGCGGATGCGCTCCAGGATGTAATCGAGCATAAACTCTTCCTGGATGCCCGGCGCCAGGCCCACGTAATCCACGAGTTCGTCGTAGGGCAAATCCACCAGCGCGGAGGCGGCCTGATATATCTCTGGCCCAAATTTTATCTTCCAGCGGCGCATCACCTCATCGGGGTCAATCTCCAGGGCGTGGAGGTTTTCGACGCCCGGCACTGCCTTTTCCGTGGGGCCGATCTCCGCCTCAAAGATATCGGAGAGCGACGGGGTGAGATCGCTGGAAATGATCAGCGTCTGCCTGCCGGCGCGGGCATAGTGGAGCGCCACCGCCGCCGACGAGGTGGTCTTGCCCACCCCACCCTTGCCGCCGAACATCAGGACGCGCTTGTTGGTTTGGTCTAGAGATGAAAGAGACATATTCTCCTTGCTCTAATAGTCGCTCGGCGCTGAACCACCGGGCTGATAGCTCAACCCCGCTTCCCGGGCTGCCAACTCATCCAGTGACAAGCCTGCGCAGCAGGGTTCCGCTTTGAGCCGTGGGGTTCAGCCCACGGCGGTCTCGGGATACCGTCTGTGCTGAAAAACCCTGTCACGGTCGCCCGGCGCTGAACCGCCGGGCTTATAGCCCAACCCCGCTTCGCGGGCTATAGGCTCCAGGCCACAGTTGAAGTTGAGCCATCATCATTCACTGTCATGTTCTCCAATTTGACCTCAGTGGTGCAGTTAGAGTGGTGTTGTTTTTGGTTGTTCACGTACCCAACTACCCATTCTAATTGTTTTTCACCAAACGATACAACACCATACCCACTTTGCCAAGCAAAAGCATCCTCAAGAGATTTGTTCAAATAATGCGAGCTACTGCCCTTGAGACGCGCCGCGAAATCAGAGAGGGCCACAGGGGGTGGTATCGACGCTACCAGATGTACGTGATCCTCAGTGCCATTTACTGCGTGAACAATAGACTTTATATTATGAGCTTTGCCAATCAGATAACCAAACAACACATCTTCCACCTCTGGTGTGATCAGTGGCACACGCTTCTTGGTCGCCCAGACAAAGTGATAATACAATCGCCAGTACGGCACAGGACATCCCCTCGTTCAGTTCATTATTCAGCCTGCGAAGCAGGGTTCCGCTTTGAGCCGTGGGGTTCAGCCCACGGCCTACAAGAACCCCTCCAAGAACCCGGCGACCTCGCTCTGCCAAAAGACCGGCCCGTCTATGCAGATGTACTTTTCTCCCATATTGCACCGCCCGCACTTGCCAATGCCGCAGTGCATACGAGATTCCAACGTGGTCAACATCTGATCCCCGCTAAAGCCCAACTTTTGCAGGGTCAAAAAGACAAAGTGGATCATAATCGGCGGGCCGCAGGTGATGGTGACGGTGTCGTCGGGCGCGGGGTTCACCTCCTCCATCAGATTGGTGATCAGGCCAACGTGGCCGTTCCAGTTCTCGTCCCCCTGGTCAACCGTGACGTGAAACTCGGTATCCGGGGCGGCGTCCCAGTCGTCGAACTCGTCGGTAAAGACGAGCAGGTCGGGGCTGCGAGCGGCCCACAGGATGGTCAGATGACCATAGTCGGCCCGGTGATCCAAAATGGTCTGGATGACCGGACGCAGCGGCGCGCCGCCGATGCCGCCGCCGATGATAACGACGTCCCGCCCCTTGACCTCGTCCAGCGGGAACCAGTTGCCCAACGGCCCGCGCACCCCAAGCGGATCGCCCACCTCCAGCGCGTGCAGGGTGTGAGTGACATGCCCCAGCGCGCTGACGGCGAACTCGAGGTGCGGCCCGCGAATGGAGGCGATGCCAAAAGGGGCTTCCCCCGCGCCAAAAGCAGAGACAAAGGCAAACTGCCCTGGCCTGTATGCGGTGACGCTCGCCTGACCCTCCGGCTCTGTCAACTCGACCTGGAACAGTTTGATGCCGGCAGCTATGTCCCTGACCCCGGCCAGGCGGCCCAGGTACGGACGCATTGGATTAGTAGTTGTCATTTTCCCTTCCCCCTTCCCTGTCATTCCGAGCGAGTGCGCCCAAAGGGCGCGCGAGTCAAGGAATCTCTCGTATACGCAGAGTGCAGATTCCTCGATTCGGCGCTGCTACGCAGCGACTCACTCGGAATGGCGATATCATCTCAACAACAGTCAGCAAAACCGCCCTACTTTTCCAACTCGGAGGTGCAATGCGGGCAGCGTGTGGCCTTGATCGGGATAGTGGAAAAGCAGTACGGGCACTCTTTCGTTGTTGGCTCCGCCGGCGCTTGCTCCTCCTTCTGCAGCCGATTGATGCCGCGAATGAGCAAGAACATGACAAAAGCGACGATCAAAAAGCTGATGACGTTGTTGAGGAACACACCATAATTGACCGTCACCGCGCCGGCCGCCTGCGCGTCGGCCAGCGCAGCGTATGGCCCGGCGGGAGAGCCGGGTTTGAGCAGGATGAACAAATTGGCAAAGTCCACGCCGCCCAGCAGCAGACCAATCGGTGGCATGATCACGTCGGCCACCAGCGATTTGACGATGGTGCCAAAAGCCGCGCCGACGATGATGCCCACCGCCATATCTATCACGTTGCCGCGCAAGGCGAACTCTTTGAATTCTTTCAACATATCCCACTTTCCCTACATTATTCGCTCATCTCGTACACCCCTTTCAGGGCATACACGTGGTCATTCCACACCCGTTGGTATCGCTCTTGATCCACCACCGGCTTTCTCAGCATCTTTAGGCAATAGTCCATCTGCTGCGGTGTGCTGCTCGGCTTGTTGTGCAGTTGCAGGGCGAATTTTGAAAAATCTCTTACCATAAAGTCGAAAATCTGGTCTACAACGTCATCCTCTATCCCGTAGATTTCAGAGTTTTCGAGCACGAGTTGCCCATAAACCACGAGCGTGAATATCTCACCCAGAGCCAGCAGGAAATCCACGTCCTGGCGCTGACCCTCGTCCGGCGTAGCCATTGCCAGCATTTCCTTGAACGTCTCTATCTGCTCCTGGAACAGGTTTACGTTGGGTAGATCGTAGCTCTCAAAGGCAGGATGGTAATCGTGGAACTGGATTTTGCTCAATCCCCTGGCCGGCCCCTGGTCAAAGAGAAAATCGTCGTTCCTGGCATCATCGCGCCTGGGGACGGCGGGGTACTCGGCGGGATTGAAAAAGTAATTGGGCATAAACTTGACGATGAGGGCAATGTTCACGTGGACGGTGCCTTCCAGCTTGGGCAAGGCCCGGATGTCCCGGGCGGCCATCTCAAAATAAGTGTCCTTTTCAAATCCCTTGGCGGCGATGACGTCCCAGGCCAGGTTGATCACCTCCTCCCCCTGCGTCGTCACCTTCATCTTGACCGTCGGGTTGTACAAGAGGTAGCGCCTATCTTGCGGTGAGGCCGAGCGCATATAATCGGCCGCCCGCAGCGCGAAAAGCTTCATAGCGACCAGGCGGGTGTAGGCATCGGTGAACATCCGCCTGACGTGCGGAAAGTCGGTCACGTACATGCTGTAGAGACGGCGGCTGGCGGCGTGGTTGATGGCCTCGTACAGAGCGTGGGTGCAGATGCCGATGGAGGCCCAGCCCAGGTTGTACTTGCCCACGTTGACGGTGTTGAGCGCGGCATCCCATGCCTCCCGACCCTGTGACAAAATATCCGCCTCGGTGATAGGGTAATCGCGCAGGGCAAAGTTGGCTACGTAATTCTGGCTGTTGGTGACGTTCTTGACGCACTCGTAATGCCTGTCGCGATAGTCGGCCACAAAAAAGACGTAATCGCCGCTGTCGCTCATCTTGCCAAAAGTAGAGACCATGGGCGCCTGGTTGCCGTTGCCGATGTAATACTTTTCCCCGTTGGCCCGGTAGGTTCCGTCGGGCTGAGGGGTGAGGGACATTTCGGTCGAATAGATGTCCGCGCCGTGATCTCTCTCCGAGAGGCCAAAGGCGAATATCTCCCCATCCTGGAGCAGTTGCGCCGCCTTGCGTTCGAGTTCCTCGTTCTTGCTCATCCAGATGGGGCCGAGGCCGAGGATGCTGACCTGCCAGGTGTACCAGTAGGCCAACCCGTAAAAAGCGAGTATCTCGTTGAACTCGCACATGCGCCAGGTATCCCAGCGGCAATCCTCGTCTCCATAGCCTGCCGGCGTCAGGAGCGTGGCAAAGAGCTTTTCCTCTTTGACAAACTCCAAAAAGTCGGAATACCAGACCCGCGCGTGGTCATCCTCCTTTATCTTTTGCTTGCCTTTTTGCTCAAAGAACTGGATGGTCTTGAGCATTATCTCGCGCGATTTTTCGTCGGGATATGCACGGCTGTGCTTTTTGGGGTTCAAGAGAATCACAATTCTATCCTTTCGGCCACATCTCGCATCACCTCGCGGATGTCAATATCCACCGGGCAGGAGACGACGCAGCGCCCGCAGCCCACGCAGCCCAAGGGGCCAAAGTCGTCCGGGTAGTAGACGAACTTGCAAAAGAAGCGGTTGCGCAGCCGAGATGTTTTGGTGGGCCGCGAGTTGTGGCCCCCGGCGGCGCGGCGATAGTTGGTGCTGGTGCAGGCGTCCCAGGCGCGGATGCGCTCGATGCGGGTGAGACCGGGTCGTTCCTCCACCACCCGGTCGGTCACGTCAAAGCAGCGGCAGGTGGGGCAGACGTAGGTGCAGATGCGGCAACTCAGGCAGCGCTCGCCGTGCCGCATCCAGATTTTGTCCTCGAACAGTTCACGCCAGCGGGCCGGGTCGGTGACGGGGACCAATTCAGCGTCCGCTACTGACGGCTCCGGTTCCCCCGTCCGGTTCTTTGTCTCCAACCCCTTGAGCAGCGACTTTCCCTTCTCGGTGACAGTTTCCACCGCGTAGCCGCCATCCACTGCCCGCAGCAGCACGTCCAGATGAGTGGGGTCATCGGGCGCGCCGCCAACGGAGGTGCAGAAGCAACCTTCCCACATCTCGGGGCAGGCGATCCCCACCAGCGTCGTCCGCTCCCGGTGATGGCTATAATACCGGTCCGGCGGATCCTGCTCCAGGAAAAGGGCGTCTATCGCTGCGAAACCGTGCGCGTCGCAGGGACGGATGCCAAAGATGACCTGCTTGCGCTCCGGCAGCGACTCCTCCTGTGTCACCTCAGCGCCCCGCTTCTCGATCCGCAAGAGCACCTCCGTCGCGGGGAAGATGAACTCTTTGGCGGAGAGTTCGGGCCGCTCGTAGTCGAACAATATCTCGGCGCTGGAGCCGACCGGGCGGTAGAGCACGTGCCCGTCCACGTCGCGGGGAGCGACCAGATCCATCTCTTGGGCCAACCGGTCGAGCCAACTCTTCAATTCTTTCAACGTCGCATACTTCATAGCATGCCTCCATCCCTCCGTCATTCCGAGCGAGTGCGCCCCAAGGGCGCGCGAGTCGAGGAATCTCCTACATGCGTGGGGCAGAGATTCCTCGATTCGGCGCTGCTGCGCAACGCCTCGCTCGGAATGACGTCTCTTTTACATCGGTGAACCACCCTCCCCCAATTCAAAGAGCAGCGGCGTGAGCATCTCCTCCCGCCCGGCGCGGTGATGATAGAGCGCGTCCACCTCCCGCACCAGACGCCGGTTGAGCAAGCTCAGCGGCAACCCCATCGGGCAGACCCGCTCACACTCGTTGCACTCGGCGCAGCGCCCGGCCAGATGAAGCGCCCGCCCCAGGTGAAAGACGTACTTTTCCTCAAGCTCGATCCCCATACTCACCCACAGCCCGTCGTCCCGCTCGAACATGCAGGTGGTGCAATAGCAGCCAGGGCAGACCTGGCGGCAGGCATAACAACGGATGCAGCGGTCGAACTCGTGCAGCCAAAAGGAGAGCCGCTCGGCGGGCGGCAGCGATTCAATGCGAGCCAGGTCGGAGTAATCCTCCTCAACCGGCGTCACCTGCGGCGGCTCCCCGATCAACACATCGTAGACCACCGGCACTCGGTCGGTGCAGCGTTCGCAACGCGCCGCCAGCGCTCCCTCCTCTTCCTGCCTCTTGCCTCCTGCCTCCTGCCTCTTGCCTCCTGCCTCCTGCCTCTTGCCTCCTGCCTCTTGTACCCCCTCGCAGGCCACGCCGATGATGAAAACCCGCTCCCGCTCGATCTGTTGCTCGGCCAGGAGGACGTTGAGGGAGCGGCTGTCGCAGGGTTTGACGACGATACCGACGCGAGGCGGATCAACCCCCCGCTTGGGAGAGTGCTTTTTATCGTGGAGGTAGTTGACCAAGTTATGGACGCAGCCATCCCCCCAAATCAACCGCTCCACCTCGGCGGGGTCGTAGATAAAGACCGGCCGGACGCGACCGGTGGGGCCGGCCTCGTAGCCGATGATCAGATCCACCCGCTCGTCTGTCAGGAGTTGGCGGGCTTGATCCTGCAAAGCCCGGGTTAGTGACTCATTGATTGGCATATAACCTCCCCCTCACACTTCTCTCGACCCGGTAATTATACTCATTTGGGCAAAACATGCCAAAACTACCCACAGACCCAAGGTCTACAAATCTACCAGCGACAAAATCACAATGAACTTGGTTCCCTGCCCCACCCTGCTCTGCACCTCGATGCGCCCGCCATACCGCTCCACCAGGTCTTGCACAATCGCCAGCCCCAGCCCCGTGCCGACCTCGTCCGACGCCCTGGCGTTGGGAGCGCGGTAGAACTCTTCGAACAGGTGAGGCAGCGCTTCCTCCGGGATGCCGATGCCGGTGTCGGCGACAGTCACCCGCACCTGGTCCCCCTCTGAGTGCAAGGCGACCGTGACGCTGCCACCGGAGGGGGTGTACTTGACCGCGTTCCCCACCAGGTTGACGAAAACGCGGTCCAGGCCGCTCTCCGTTCCCCATACCACCAGCCTATCCGGGCAGGGTCGCAGCGTCAGAGCGACACCTTTCTCCTCAGCGCGGGGTTGCAGGAGCAACACCGCCCGTCCAACGGACCCGTTGAGCAAGACCGGTTCTTCTTCCTCCGGCCCGGCAGCCTTGCCCGCCGCCAGGTCCAAGAGATCGTTGACCAGGCTCTCCAGGAAATCGAGGCGGCGGCTGATGCGACCCAGCAACTCGGTCTGCTTCTCGGTCAATTCACCGGCGTACCCCTTGAGCACACTCCGTACCAGTGACTGCGCGGCGGTGACGGGAGAGCGCAGTTCGTGGGTTGCGACGCGGATAAACTGAGCCTTGCTGGCCTCCATAGCCTCCAGCGCCGTCAGCGCACGGGTGGCCACCACAGCCGCCGCACCCAGGTTGGCTAACGGCATCAGCAGGGCTACATCCTCCTCGCCGAAGCGCGCGGGGGCGGTTGCGTAGACGTGCAGCGTGCCGACGGGGTGGTTCTCGTGCATCAGCGGAACACATA
>Ga0164318_10006804_pt1 | contig 11079 bp, 11 predicted proteins | sample GuaBasSedimGuay9_FD_113734 | JGI IMG/M metagenome (GOLD analysis project Ga0164318, IMG submission 113734) | Subseafloor sediment microbial communities from Guaymas Basin, Gulf of California, Mexico - Guay9, Core 4571-4, 0-3 cm | ecosystem: Environmental > Aquatic > Marine > Hydrothermal vents...
CGCATCAGTTCGAGCTACAACCAGCAAACCGGATGTATTTTTATCGAGTCGATGAACGATACCGGGACGATCCACCGCTGATCCGGCAGCCAGCGAACCAAAGCGAAACATCAACGCATTAACCAGAGTGCCGGTGCGGTTGCCGGCTCCCGGATGCGTCACTAATCCGGATGGCTTATTAACAACAATAAGATATTCATCCTCGTAGACAATATCGAGCGGGATGTTCTGAGCTATTGCCTCACGGGGTAGTGGTGGTGGGACCGAAAGAGATATTGTATCACCCCGTTGTATAGTGTACTTTTTGGATGCCGGTTTTCCGTTGACAAGGATATGACTATCAGCAATGAGCTTTTGTACTCTGTTGCGAGTAAGGTCAAGATCGGGATGTGATGCTAAAAAACTGTCAAGTCGTTGAGGTTCTGTTTCTTTTGATACTTCAATTGTTACTGAGTCAATGTTTTTTAAGTTCCCAGCCATAGCTGTTGCTATCGTGTTTCTGTCGGGAGGCGGAGAAGCTCTGCCATTTCTCGGACAGCGCGTTCAAACCCAACCAGCATGGCTCGCGCACAAATAGCGTGTCCAACAACAAATTCATCGATATTACCCAATTCCACCAGCGGTGTTATATTCTTGTAAGTAATACCGCGACCGCAGTGCACCTCGAGACCGTTTTTGGCTCCAGTTTGGGCGGCTTTGTCAATACTGTCAAGTTCCGATTGGGCTTCTTCGAGAGTCCGCGCCCCGGTGTACCCGGCACAATTGATAAGGACTGCGGTAGCATCCGCTTTGGCGGCTGCCTTGATCTGGTCCGTATCCGGTTCGACGAAGAAACCCACATTTACTCCCACAGCCTTAAAACGGGCAACAATGTCACTGAAATCCACAGGCGCAGAATCGAAATCGATAGTCGAAACGGGGTTAGTGCTGTCAGCGTGGTCTGCCACCAGAGTAATCATCCAGGGTTTGACTTCGAGGGCTTTCTCTATAATATCATCAGCCGGTGGCATTTCAAGAGTCAGCCTGGTTTTGGATACACCTTTGAGGATATACAAGTCGCGATCTCTCACATATTTTCTATCTCGACGGAGTTGGATAGCCAAACCATCGGTTCCCCCCAATTCGGCCAGCACAGCAGCTTGAGCCGGATCCGGTTCGGGCAGTCTCCGCAGTTCGCGCGTAGCTGCAACCATGTCAACATTTACTGACAAAAGCGGCATATCTTCCTCCCTGTTGCCTTAAACAATTCAATATACTTTATACTTCAAACCGATGATTACCGCAAATTAAATTGTGGCTATATGCTCGGTCAAATCTAAAAACCCAGCGATTGAAATCTGTTCCGCCCGACAATTTTCCGGCAAGCCTGCTCGCTTGAGAACTATCCTGGCAGTGTCTGTATCGGGAAATATCTCCGGCGCCAGATTATTACTCAGCAATTTACGGCGCTGTCGAAATGCGAGACGCACTATAGATTCGAACAATTTCCTATGCGGGATAATCAGCATCGGGGCTGGAGTAAGTTCGATCACACATGAGGTAACTTTCGGTGGAGGTTGAAAGTGTTTGGGGGGCACATCAAAACATAATCTAACACGGTAAGCCAGTTGTGTGAAGATAGACAGCGGCGACCAGTCTTTGCTTCCCGGCGAGGCTGCCACGCGAAGCCCCACCTCTTTTTGAACCATGAAGACAGCCAGTTTAATAGTATCCCGATGTGTGGTTGCCCAATCCAGAACCGGAGAAGTGATATTATAGGGCAAGTTTCCTATCAACTTGTGAGGTACTACACCAACATCTCGTGGATTAAGGGAGAGGAAATCCTGGTTCAGAACCTGTGCTTTGGGGTATTTGCGCAGGAGCTTTTTGAGATAGCCGATTACGTCACGGTCGAACTCAACTGCTGTCACAGTCGCACCGGACATCGCCAACGGAAGAGTCAATGAACCACGTCCCGGACCTATCTCTATAATACTGTCGCCTTCCTGCGGGGCTAACTGCTGGATAATGCGCTCGATTATTTCTAGTGATTTTAAGAAGTTCTGCCCCAGTCGCTTCTTGGGATGATAGCCGGGCATATCCTAAGTACCGAAGGTGTCTACAAGGCGGAAAAGCTTCTGACAGGTGCGATCAGTGATTTTTTCTACTTCAGATGTATCGGTTCCTTGCAGTTGGGCTATCTTTTCACACACAATTTTTATTGTAGCCGGACAGTTGTAGCGCTCTTTGTATCGGGCTGGTTTCTGATATGGAGCATCTGTTTCCAGAATGATGCGATTGAGTGGAACTTCGGCTGCAACAGTTGCCATCGATGAGTTCTGGTGTGTTACACCACCGCCTATACCAACAACGAACCCCAGAGAGAAAATTTCATAGGCATCATCAACACTGCCCGGAAAACAGTGAAACACACCGCCGGGAATATCGGTGGAGAAATCGCGGATAATCTCAACTGTTTCCTTGAAAGCTTCACGGGTGTGAATGACAACCGGAAGCTCCGACTCTGCGGCTAATTCCAGTTGTTTCAGAAAAGCTTTTCTCTGAGTCGGGCGCGGGGAATAGTCGCGATAGAAATCAAGTCCTATCTCGCCGATAGCTACTGTCTTCGGATGGCCAGCCAACTCGCGAAGATATATTATTCCGTGACGATCAACTTTTTTAGCGTCATGCGGGTGAAATCCGACTGTAGCGTAAATGTTGTCGTATTTCTCAGCCAATCGGATAGAACGTTCCGATGATGGAATATCAACTCCGATGTTGATAATAGTATGAACGCCGGCTTGCTGAGCCTGTTTAATTACTTCTTCGCGTCGTTCGTCAAAGGCATCAAAGTCAAGATGACAATGTGAGTCAATCATCAGCTTATCTTGGCTCCAGGCGGCAAGTCACCATCAGGCACGACAAGATAAAGGCTCTTGCCTTTTTTTGCAGCCAGCAACATGCCATTAGACTCGACCCCGCGAATCACGGCTGGTTTCAGATTGGTGACTACAATAATGCTCATGTCGGTAATTTGCTCAGGCGAGTAGTGTTGAGCTACACCGGCGACAATCTGACGTTTCTCTTTGCCAAGATCAATCTGGAGTTTGAGCAGTTTATCGGCATCGGGAACCGACTCTGCCTGAAGTACTTTAGCTACTCGCATCTGAGCTTTTGCAAACTCTGAAATATCCAACAAGCCTTCAGAAATTTCTTCTGCGTTTGTCTGATCTGTATCTTTTGCTTTCTTAGGCTTAAGCCGCGGAAAGATAGCATCACCGAGTTCGACCAAAGTGCCCGGTTCAAGTTCAAAAAATTTACGAGCGTTATCCAGTGTCAGGGTTGTGTCATCCAGTCCAAATACAGATCGAATCTCCCGCATTTTACCGGGCATGACTGGGAACAGGATAATTGAAACTATACGGATAACTTCGCAACAGGCGTAAAGTACCCCACCGAGTTCATCTTTCTTTCCCTCTTTGGCCAGAATCCAGGGAGCGCGATCATTAAAGAACTTATTGGTTGCTCGCACCAGGTCCATAGCGGATGTGACGGACTGACCCAGCTCGAAATGAATAATATGCTGATACGCTTTGCCAGGGAGGACATCCGCTTTATCCATAAGTTCCTGCAGACCTTCGATGTTCTTGTAAGGCGAAGGGAGAGTTGAATCGAAATTAACTGAAACCATCTTGACCACTCGTGAAACAAGGTTGCCCAGATCGTTAGCCAGGTTGGAATTGTACTGAGTGATAAAGCGACCGGCCTGGATATCTCCATCAACACCAAACGGGTACTGTGTTAATAAAAGATAACGAGTAGCATCGGGGCCAAACTCAGCTACCATGTCGTTGGGATCAATCATATTCCCCATCGTCTTGGACATTTTCTTACCATCGACAGTAAAGAAACCGTGTAGATAGATAGTGTCGGGAAGCCGGAGTCCGGCTGCCATCAGCATCGCCGGCCAGTAAAGACAGTGGAATTTTAGGATGTCCTTGGCCATAAGATGAACTATCTCGCTGTTGTTCCACCACTTTTCAAACATGGCAGGGTCATCACCATAACCAACAGCTGAGATATAGTTGCTAAGAGCATCCACCCAAACATAGGCTACTTGAGAATCATCGAAGGATAGAGGGATGCCCCACTTGACTGATTCGCGGGAGAGGGAAAAGTCTGGTAAATCCTGATTTATCAACCCGAGAACTTCGTGTTGACGTGACTCGGGTTTTATTTTCATCTTTCCGGATTCGATTTTTTCTTTTATCTTTGGTAAAAATGCAGTCAGTCGGAAAAAGTAATTTTTCTCCCTTACCTTTTCAGGTACTCGATTGTGGTGAGGACAAACTCCATCGACCAAGTCCTTCTCAGTGATAAACGCTTCACACCCGTTGCAGTACAAACCTTCGTAGTAATCACTATAAATCGCATCCTTACCATCGTCCGTTTTAGCCTTACGCATGGCATTGAGAATCTTGTCAACAGCTTTTTCATGGCGAGGAGAAGTAGTGCGAATGAAATCATCTGTCTCAATAAGAAGATTCTTCCATACTTTTTTGAAGCTCTCAACAATACGATCACAGTAATCGATTTCGGAAATGCCCTCTTTCGCGGCCGCCTCTGCTATTTTCGTTCCGTGTTCATCGGTACCTGTTAGAAAGAAGGTCTCTCGTCCATTTAGACGATGAAAACGGGCAATAACATCAGCCGCTATTGTTGTATAAGCCTGTCCAATGTGAGGATTGGCATTGATATAGTATATTGGTGTGGTAATGTAAAAAGGCTTAGTCAATTCGATTCTCCATTAAGACTGCGTGTTACTACCAGCATCTATCTCATCATCCAGTTCATCTATCGATTGTTTGGAAGAAGTATCCGACTGAGTTGTATGAGAGTGATATGGACGGACAGTTGATGTGTCATTTTGTCGGTGTCTAACGGTTTGTAAAATATCTTCACGGCTGCAACGAAACAAAAGTCGGTCATCGTTACGTATTATGGCTTCCTCGTTAAATACATCGATTCTTTCAACGATGCCTTGTCCCTTTGCGGTATCCACGCGGGTACCTTGAGCGGGAAATTTCTTCTTTACTTCAATATATAAATCGAGTTCATGGCGCAGACAACACAACAACCGTCCGCAATTCCCTGATATTTTGGCTGGGTTGAGAGGGAGGTCCTGTTCGCGGGCATGTTGAGTTGAGATGGGTTCGAAATTACGGATAAAAGAGATACAACATTGTGGTCTGCCACAAATGCCGTAACCCCCAATACGGCGGGCCTCATCACGCACCCCTATCTGGCGTAGTTCAATTCGTGTTCGGTAGTGAGCAGCAAGTTCTTTAACGAGATCACGGAAATCTACCCGATGATCAGCAGTGAAATAAACAGTCATCTTGTTGCCATCAAACTGACAATCAACATCGACTATTTTCATCGGCAAACCGTGGCGTTTACCCATCTCAATCACTTCCTGCTTGTATATCTTCTCCTGCTGGCACAATGATTTCCAATGGGAAATGTCTTCTTCAGATGCGCTACGAAGGATAGAACGGGGGGTAGAACCTTCCGACAAATCAATATCTGACGTCAATTTCCTCTTGACCAGCCCCAGGTCTTCACCTCTTTCAACCTCAACAATAACGAAATTGGTCTCTTTGAGATCGTGATAATATGAATTGTAAAAGAAACCATTACGGTTACCCTTGAACCCAATCAGATATAACTCAGCCATATCAAACTCCGGGTGGTTAACATCTTATCTTGCAGGGAAAGGTCCTTTTGGTACAGTTTCCCTACTATGCAGTAGCCATCTCGATCTTCATTCGCAGTGTTAAAGCGGCTAGTGCTCCGTGAATATGCACATTCCTCCTTAAGTCGGCAAGAGTAATCTTGATTTGAGCCGCGAGGCGGGCGCCTAAATCTGGAGAAGTAAACCGTCCAGCCAATCTGGTGAGTTCACCCTTGAAATCTATATTCACAAGGTTTTCCTCATCCATAGTGATTGCTAATCCAGCACAGTCACAGATAAAGGATTGCCAGAGACGCAGTAGCTCCACAGCTTCACCGCGATTGCGTTGACCAATTATGTCAATCATTCGAGCTATAGTATCAGTGGAAGGGTCTTCAATAAGGGACCTGAAAAGCTGGAAGCCAGCGTTGCGTTGCAAAGAACCAGTCTCCTCACCAGTTTCTATCATTGCTACCGCCCGGCCAGGGTTCCCCTGTGAAATATGAGCAAGCACATCAGATTTGCTGTCCGAAATTGAGTAGGTCTCTTTGAGATATGCAGCCAAGACATCTACAGGTGTTCGACGCAGCTTGATTTTTTGTGATCTTGATTGAATCGTTGGCAGCAAACTTTCAGGTTTTTCCGCAGTAAGAATGATCACCGTGTTAGGGGGCGGTTCTTCAATCAATTTAAGCAGAGCATCGGCGGATGAAGGCAACATACGTTCCATCTGGTGAAAAAGAACAAAGCGGTAGGTGCCGGTTTGTGCTCGTACAGATAGTGCGCTCTTGATACGACGGGCAACATCAATAGAAATAGTAACGTTGGATGCTGATGTAAGAATACTAAACGGTTCAACTTTCTTTGCTTGCAAAACAAGATTAGTCAGATCGATAGCCTCATCAGGTTTCTTATATGGAGGGAGAGGGACAGCGAAATGCTGCCCTTCAAAGTTATAGTTTTGGATTGCCCTACAGTTGTGGCACTTCCCACAACTACGGATAGAACCGGATGTTTTCTCGATTATCGGATTTTCGCAATTGATCAAGGATACGAGCGACATTGCCAACGCCCACCGGCCGCTGCCGTCCGGCCCCGAAAGCAGGTATGTACTTGCTAACCTTCCGGATTGGAATGACTTCGAAAGAACCGCCCAGGCTTGCGGCTGGAAATTGGATATATCAAAAGGCATCAATTTTAATCCATTTCACTGGATCAAGCGGTTCCCGCCCGAATCTTAACTCAAATTTCACTAAACCATCCTTATTGGCAGCCGCCAGAACTGTTTCGGTTGGAAGATACTCCCCTTGACTGATAGCTATCTTACCCAGACCACCGTAGGTGGTGTAGTATTGACCGTCGTGGTTAATAATAACAAAATTACCATAACCGCGCAAATTCCCGACATAAGCTACACTTCCCCCAGCTACGGCAACTACCGGTCCGGATGGCCGTCCCTCTATTGTAATCCCGGGTGAGAATGACTCAAGGCGAGTGACAGGGTCTATAGTAAAACCGAAAGGAACTACAATTTTACCCCGATAGGGGCAAACTAATTGTCCCTTAAGAGTAGCGAAAACTGATGGTCCGATTGGTAGGTTCCGGTTAGTTCGCTGTCGGCGTTCATTCTCCAGACGAGCTATAACCCGCTCTATCTCCTTAGAAGCTTGCTGAAGAGTCAACATGCGGTCACCTTCAACCATTTTTGCACGGTGCAACGATTCGAGAGATTTTTCCTCCTTGTGCTTACGGCTTTCTTCAAGAGCAGTAGCTACTTCCTTGTTTTTTTTAAGAGATGCTACCTGTTTCTTTTCATCTGTCAATTGGTCAAGGCGGTCGGATGTCTGAGCGACCGAGGTTGCTGCCATATCGATATTCGCTGTTTCAAAGCTGGCTAACGCTGCTAAGTACCTAGACTGACGAGAGCGCTCTACTTCGGCCAGAGGAGTTTCCCAGAGAGATACTTGAGATAAGTGAACAGCTCGGCTATAGAACTGGCGAATATCGCCAAGGTAACGTCGTCTGGTCAAGTCAAGCCTGTCCTGATTATTTTCCAGCTCTTTTTCGACATCGCTTATTCCCTCTCGCACTTTACTCAACTGTTTGTTTAATCTTTTGATGACCTTCTGATTAGTAGTGATACGTTGATCAATGTCCGAGATTTGTTTTTGGGTTGCAATTTCCTCTATCTTGAGTGAATCCAGGTGTTCCCTGCTTCGTTTAACTTCTTTCTGGATGCTCTCAAGCTCGGACTTCTGATTTATAATCTGGCTGCGATCGTCGGCTTTTACCGGTGTTATCGTGAGAATTATACTCAGGAGAAAAAGTGGTAGCAGGAAATAACGCATAACCTACCTCAAGAGCTTCCTGATGCCAAGATAACCACTGATCGCACCCAGTGCGGCTGCGGCTGCGCAGAAAATTACTATCTCTTCAATAACGGGATACACTATCTCAATCTGGGTCAGACTGATCTGATGGCTGCCGTAATTAATTGCCAGCCAACCTGCGGCAGCAGAAAGACCACTGATAAGCATTCCCTCGATGAGAAACGGAAAGGCAAGGAAAAGTCTGCCCGCCCCAAGCAGGCGCATCTGCTGAAAACCTTCAGTGCGAGCTCTTGTCATTAGGCGGATGTTATTAACTGAACTGATAATTGCTGTCAGGAGGATAAACACTCCGAGAGCCAATCCAAAACGCTTGATAATTACTCTTGTAGCCTCTGCATTTTTAAGCCACTGTTGGCTGTAGGTAACTTCAGCTATCTCAGGGAAACCGGACAGTCCTTCACATACTGAAGCCATATCTTCGGAATTAAGAGCGTCAGATTCGAACTCTATAATAAAAGACCGTGGGAGGGGATTGGCAGAGTCGTATCCGATTAACAGGTCAGTTCCCAGCATCTCATGTAGAACCTCACGAGCCTTTTCCCTGGAGATATACTCAATTGCAATAATGCCTTCGGTATGGGCAATTGCATCCTGAAGCGGGGGTATTTCAGTATCAATAACGTGCTCCGCCACGAAAGCTTCCATGCGCAACTGAGAAATGAGACGGGTGTATAATTGTTCGGTAGTGGCGGCGGCAATCCAAAAAAGATCAAACAACAAGAACAGAAGCGCCAGCGAAAGAAGAGCGCCCAGAGCTGTGCCGGGAAAACGGTAAAGGCTGCGTCCCAATTCGCGGAATATGTGGCTTAATCGACTCACTCCAGTGTTCCGTTGCTGATATGGTATATATCGCTGTTAGGCAAATCATGGGCAGGAGCGTCTGAACAGAGAAGCAACAGGGCCCTGCCAGACAGCGATGCCTTAATTAGAAACTCAAAGATACGAGCAGTAGTTGCCTGGTCCAGTCCTGCAGAAGGCTCATCAATTATCAAAAGAGGTTGATCACCTATCGAAGCCCGGGCGAACTGCACCAGGGTGTGCTCTACCCGGGTGAGAGTTCGTGGATAGTCACCAGCTTTTTTCAGAAGAGAGAATTCCGTAAGCATCTTCAACAACTTCGCCTGACGCCTCCGCTTACTGAGACCGGTTATCACCAGCGGGAATGCGATATTCTCAGCCACAGTCATAGAAGGAACCAATCCAAAAATTCCCCCAACACCGCCTATCATACGCCTGACCCGGTTGATAGCCCAAATTCGTCGCGGTCTGAGCGATTCACCGAAAACTTCAACCAGACCCTCATCCGCAAATCCAACCCCTGTCAGCAGCGCTGTTAATGAGGTTTTCCCAGACCCGGGACCACCTGTCACTATAGCAGTATGACCAGCTTTCAAAGTCAGGTTGAGATTGCGAAAAATTCCCTCATTGCGCGCAGCGCCAAGATAGACATTTTGAATATCAGCGACGATCTCATCAGCCATAGGTTGCCACCCGAATAAAACGTTGGCAGTTGACATCCCGCTACTACTGAAGTATGATATTATCAGAGTAGCTGTTGAAAACTTATACTGATGAGAATAATACAAAGTCAAAAATGTCTTAACAATGTAAAACAACTATGAAAACATTATCCGTAACAACATTATTTCTTCTGATGCTTGCCTCTGCAGCGAACGCTCAGGGTTGGCAATCAATGACATTAAACTGGAATGAGACCCTCACGGGGGTAGCTTTTACTCATCCGGACACAGGCTTTCTGGTAAGCGCCAGTGGCGGTTTCGCACAAACCGTAGATGGTGGTAAAACCTGGAAGACAACAGTAGTAAATGAGGGGGTGAAACTTGAAGATGTATCGTTTGCCAGCGGCAACAGGGGACTGGTTTGTGGGCATCGTGGTGGTCTTTTTCTCACTACTGATGGTGGCCGGAATTGGCTCGATATATCTCCGGGAGATACCAACCATATCTATTTCGATGTTGAGTGGATTGATTCCAAAACTGCCCTGCTGACCGGTATGGATAGAGGAGCTGAAGCCCCAATGGCCGGGGTAGCTTATCACAGTATTGATACTGGTCACACTTGGCAAAGACTGGAATCAATGGGGATGGGTTACAGCGAGATAAATGTTTCACCAGATGGTACGGTATGTTTTCCCTCGTACGGTCAACTTCTGTGCTCTCATGATAAAGGCAGCTCTTGGACAAAAATCAGAACCTTTAACGATAGTCCGGCGCGTACTCTTTCGATTTTTGGCAAAACAGGACTTATGGCTGGTCCCCATGGAATGTGTGCGATTTCAGAAGACAGTGGCAAAACCTGGACTTTGGTATTACAGTCGGAGAGTTCAACTTTTGTGACAGCGGAATTGATAGATGAACATTCCGGTTATATCGCCGGACCGAAAGCGATTATGATGAGGACAGCGGATGGCGGCAAAACCTGGGAGAGGGAATTGCTGGTCAAGTCCTTTCATATACTCGATATGTGCCAAATCGGCAATCGCTTGTATGCGGTTGGTTCTGAGGGATCGATCATCTACAAAATTATCAAATAGACAGTAGATCAAACGGCCTGTCGCTTGACGATCAAGATCGAGTAGGTCAAACGGCCAGCCGGCTTTATATTGCTACATTGTCATTCCTACGACGGCAGGGATCCAGCAGGCATTGCCTGTATGTTGCCTGTGCACTGGACCCCAGCTTTCGCTATGGTGACAAATAAAGGGATAGGGTGACAAAATACAGCGCCGGTGGCGCTGGCAGAACCACTAAGGGGTTCTGCCCTATGATACTGGTCGGCGCCCGGCCCGCCGTGCCCGGGGTCTACATACAGATCCTGTGCATACGCACCTACTGGCAGGATGAACATCACGCAGGCAATCAAGTGTAAAACAACTTTGCTCATCATAATCCCCCCTTCATGTCACTGATCTCTATGTAGTTCGCATCGGAGGCATAATTCTCATAGGCAATCTTC
>Ga0164318_10006805_pt1 | contig 11077 bp, 7 predicted proteins | sample GuaBasSedimGuay9_FD_113734 | JGI IMG/M metagenome (GOLD analysis project Ga0164318, IMG submission 113734) | Subseafloor sediment microbial communities from Guaymas Basin, Gulf of California, Mexico - Guay9, Core 4571-4, 0-3 cm | ecosystem: Environmental > Aquatic > Marine > Hydrothermal vents >...
AACGGTGAGGAGATCAGCTTTTCCAACGGCCGAAGTTCAAACAACCGTAACGGATCAGGACCTGTCAATACCAGGCAGGGTAACTCCGGCAGGGGTAATTCAGGACGCGGCAATTCCGGTAATGGACAATCCGGTCGGGGCAACCGTTGGAACAATAACTGACTCTGAAAAATGGAGACCAGCAAACCTTTGAGATAAGGGGTTTGCCGGTTATTATTAATTAAACCCCACTTTAGAACAGGAGAGAAAGATATGAAAACTGAACGCTGGCGAAGGTCAATTCAAATAATATTCTTTGTACTAATTGCATTAATCGCTGTTAACCACACCCTATCAGAAAGCGGAACATCTATTCCCGTTCCTTTCCTTGCCGATGCATCACTTCATGCCGTGTGCCCCTTCGGTGGGGTTGTTACCATACACAAACTTATTACCGAAGGCGGATTTGTCCAGAAAATACACGAATCAAGCCTGGTTCTCGGCATCGCCGTTCTGGCTGCAGCCATTCTGATCGGACCGGCTTTCTGCGGCTGGATCTGTCCCTTCGGAACTTTTCAGGAATTCGTATCCAAACTGGGGCGGAAACTCCTGGGTAAACGCTTCGGAAAACTGATACCGAAAAAACTTGACGGGGTTCTCAAATATATGCGGTACGCCGTTCTTATCTGGGTTGTTGTGATGACGGCTATCAGCGGTAAGCTGATTTTCAGCGACTACGATCCCTACTACGCCCTCTTCCAGTTCTGGACCGGGGAAGTGGCCATCACCGGATTCATTGCTCTTGGAATAGTACTGTTTATGTCCCTTTTCGTTGAACGGCCATTCTGCCGGTATGCCTGTCCCTACGGTGCTTTTCTGGGCCTTACAAATCTGTTCCGGTTCATGCCGATCCGGCGTAAAGCCTCCACATGTATATCCTGCACCAAATGTGATAAAGCCTGTCCCATGGGTATCGAAGTATCGAATAAAACCGTTATCCGGGATCCAAGCTGTATCAGCTGTCTACTCTGCACCTCCGATGCCGCCTGTCCAGTCTCGAATACTGTTGAACTCAAGGTAATCCCCTACAAGGAATTAAACGATGCAAAATAAAGCCGCCCTTGTCGCCGCTGTACTGGTACTGTCCCTGGCCGCCGGTTACGGCGTTTCAAAAGCCACAGGGTACTGGAAAACCAAAGGCAGTAAAAATCCGATAAAGATTCAGAAGGGGGAATTTGCCGGCGAGAACGATCCCGGAGATATCCGTGGCTCTTACAGTTTTAATGATATTGATGCTGCATTCGGGGTACCCCCTGAGATGATGGCTGCAGCTTTCGGCCTGAAGGGAGATAATCCCGGGGAGCTGCAGGCAAAAAGCCTGGAATCCACATGGGGTGAGCTTGAAGGCGGAGTGGAAATCGGTACTGATGCAGTCCGGCTCTTCACAGCTCTCTGGACAGGTATTCCATATAATATGGAAGAAACAACGGTTCTCCCTGAAGCGGCGGTTGAGATACTGGAAACATACCGGAAAATTGATGCACAAAAAGCGGCCCAGCTGCGTATAAGCGCAGTAAAACTTCCAAATGCAGCGGCAGGAGAAGAGCCTTCAGAAACCTCTGAGGATCATGATACTCCCGACCGCATGGTCCGCGGACTGACGACATTCGGAGATTTAAAAGGCTGGGGGGTAACTGAAGAGATGTGGCTGGAAGAATTCGGTAAACCCATGGGTTCCAGAGCTGCCGGTATAAAAGACTGGGCTGACGAAACAGGAATCCCCATGTCGGAAATTAAATCTGCGGCCCAGGAGATGGTCGACTCCGGGGTATAGTCCGGATATCCTTAAACCATGAGTAAAGGCTTCAGGGTTCAAACGGTTGGGTCGTTATGGCCCGCCGTATTGATCGTAATTCTTATCCTGATTTTCTCGGCGGCCCTCCTCAGAGAAGGCCGGCTGAGGGATGTGGACATCGCCCGGTTGGGTTCTCTGGAAGCCGCAACATCAATCACTGAAGAAATCGGTGAAGGCCTTCCCGTCGGAAAACCGGCAGCGGCCGTAATCGGTTGGGGTATTTACTCTCCCGAAGGAACAACCGTGGCCTCCTGGGGTACCGCCCCTGCATTCCTGCAGTCTACACCGTCTGAAAGAGTCATCTCCGAAGAAATATCAGACAACCGATTGCGGACAATAAGAACCCTGGCCTTTACCGGCCTCCCCCTTTCCGACAGTGAGGCAAACAAATCCCGGAGACGGGGTTATGGAATGCGCCGGCTGGTTCTGATTGACTGGGACCTTCACGTTTCCGGGAAAACCGGTTTGTGGCGAATCGCCGGTGCTGCAGGTCTTACACTGCTGGCGGTGTCCCTTTTAATAATGCAGCAGGCATCAGCCAGAAAGATGATAAAGCAGCGCAAACTGGTGCAGCTCGGCCTGGCAGCCCGCACCCTCACTCACGAAATCAGAAACCCCCTGGGAGTACTGAAAGCCCAGCAGGCACTTCTGAGAAAAATCCTTCCTCCGGATCAGTCTGTAAATCTGACAATCATTGGTGAAGAAGTTGACCGCCTGAGCGCGCTGACAGACAAGGTGAGGGAATGGCTGACCGACCCTGCTGGAAAACCTGTCATTTTTGATGTTTCAGCAGAACTTCAAAGCATACTGGAACGTCAACCCTGGGAAGTGGAAACAAACCTGCCGCATCCGGGACCCAAGATTAAAATGGACCCGGCTCTCTTTTCGTCCGCTTTGGTTAATCTTGTTAGGAATGCAGTTGAAAGTCAGGAAAATATTCCTGATACCCCGCCGCCGGATGTAACCATGAGCAACCATGGTAAATTAATCCGCATTGTTGTTCAGGACCACGGTAAAGGCCTGCCCGATGGTAACCTTGAAGATCTCTTCAACCCCTTCTTCACCACAAAAACCAAAGGAAGCGGAGTCGGTCTGGCACTCTCCCGTCAGTTTATCGAAGCAGCCGGCGGATCTTTGAAAATTGAAAACAGAATTATCGGAGGTATTCGGGCCGGTGTCCGGGTAACAGTAGACCTTCCCAGGGAGAAAACCTGATGCACGTATTGATTGTTGATGATGAGGACAACCTCCGGAAAACCCTTGCCCAGTATCTTTCTTTGGAAGGATGGACCGTTACCGAGGCATCTAACGGCCTCTCGGCAAAGAAGAAACTGGAGGAACAAGCTTTTAATGCCGTAGCACTCGACCTTCGTATGCCGGGGATGGACGGCCTTGAACTCCTTGAATGGTTAAACGGCGAAGGTCCATCTCTGCCTGTTGTAATGATGAGTGCATACGGGGATGTGGGAGATGCTGTAAACGCCATGAAGGCCGGGGCTTCCGACTATCTGGTAAAACCTTTCGATCCTGAGGAGCTTATCATCCGGCTTAAGAAAGCGGCCAGGACGACTCAGCCTGTCATATCCCGGACGGAATCAGCTCCCATTTCCCGTGATGCTGCCATGAGGCCGGTAATCGACCTGCTGAACAAGGCTGCACCCAGCGATGCCACCATACTGATTACCGGAGAAAGCGGCACAGGAAAGGAAGTGGCTGCCCGCTACATACACCGGAAATCAGAACGTTCACAAGGCCCTTTTATTGCAGTCAACCTGGGAGGACTTCCTGAGGGATTAATAGAAAGTGAACTCTTCGGATACGAAAAAGGAGCCTTTACCGGTGCCGACAGCCGGAGGATCGGCTATTTTGAAGCGGCCGGCGGCGGGACTCTGTTCCTGGATGAAATCGGCGAGCTTCCCTCTGCACTCCAGGTTAAACTACTCCGTTCGTTACAGGAGAAGAAAATACAGCGTCTGGGGGGGACGGGAGTTATACCGGTTGATGTCCGCATCATTGCTGCAACAAACCGTAATCTGGAAAAGGCCGTTGCTGAAGGCTCTTTCAGGGAAGACCTGTTCTACCGTATTAATGTGATTAACGCCAATATGCTTCCCCTGAGGGAGCGCCCAGCCGATATCGTCTATCTGGCAGAACTGTTCCTCCACCGTCTGACTGAGAACGGACGGACCCGGATAAGCGGATTCTCAGATCCGGCCATTGAAGTCCTCGCATCGTATAGCTTTCCGGGTAATGTCCGTGAATTGGAGAACATGATTGAACGGGCCGTTATTCTGGCGGAATCCACAGTTCTTCAGCCCCGGGATTTCACCCTTCCAGTTGTTCAGCCCCAGATACCGGCACAGCCTTCAGGAACCCTCAAACTGATGGAAATCCGAATGATTCAGGAGGCTCTGCTCCGGAACGAGGGTCACCGTGAAAGAACGGCCCTGGAACTGGGGATAACCCGGAAAACACTGCTGAATAAAATAAACACTTACGGCTTGTCTCCTGAAAACGAGCTTTAATTAGATTTCCCTTTCTTTATTAGATAAGCCTATTATTGCAATTATCAGAGTTCTTCCATAAACTGATGATTATTGGAGATAAATATGCCTATTGAATGGTTCAGAGATTTACCTGCAGTAATTCAAGCCTTGCTTGGTACAACATTCACATGGGGTGTTACCGCCCTGGGTGCAGCAACTGTTTTCCTTTTTAAAGAAATTAACCGAAGAGTTCTGGATACTATGCTGGGATTTGCTGCCGGTGTAATGATAGCCGCCAGTTACTGGTCGCTTCTGGCACCGGCCATTGCCCTATCCGAGGAGATGGGTGGCGTCCCTCCATGGTTCCCTGCAGCTGCCGGATTCTTACTGGGAGCCGTTTTCCTCCGGTTGGCCGACAGGTTTATCCCCCACCTCCATCTGGGTATGCCCATGGCCGATGCTGAAGGTCCGAAAACCAACTGGCAGAGAAGCGTTCTTCTGGTTATGGCCATCACACTCCACAATATCCCCGAGGGATTGGCTGTCGGTGTCGCTTTCGGTGCTGTAGCTGTTGGATATCCCGGAGCTTCTTTGTCGGCAGCTATCGCTCTGGCCATCGGTATTGGAATTCAGAATTTCCCAGAGGGTCTTGCGGTGTCCGTTCCCCTGAGAAGAGAGGGGCTCCCCAGATGGAAATGCTTCATGTACGGCCAGTTCTCCGGTCTGGTTGAACCGGTTTTTGGAGTACTGGGTGCTCTGCTTGTCGTCCTGATGCGTCCGATTCTACCCTACGCTCTGGCCTTTGCAGCCGGTGCCATGATTTACGTTGTTATAGAAGAACTGATACCCGAAGCACATGAGCATAAAAATATCGATATCGCCACCATGGGTGCCATTGTAGGATTCGTTGTTATGATGACCCTGGATGTGGCCCTGGGATAATTCTTCAGCTACGGACAAATGAAGAGGCTGTTTTTCTTTTGCAATGGCTATTGACTACAGTTTTGATCGAGGACTACAGTAATATATTGTATTTTTTATATACTTAGTGTTAATCAGATTTTGGGCATTTTGGCACATAAGTATTTGCCTCTCATAGTTGATTCAGCAGGAGTTTTTTATGCAATACCCCCTTTTTTGGTTGGTCCCGATCAGTTCCTTTCTTGCCCTGGTATTTGCCTATGGATTTTTCAAGAACATGATGAAGAAATCCGAGGGAACCGACCGAATGAAAGAAATAGCACAGTACGTCAGAGAAGGTGCAATGGCGTATCTGAAGAGGCAGTATCGAGTTGTGGGAATAGTATTTGCCGTGCTCTTCATCGTTTTTCTGACTCTTGCGTATTTCGGCGTAGAGAACCCCTTTGTTCCGGTTGCATTTCTTACAGGCGGTTTTTTCTCCGGGCTCTGCGGATATCTGGGTATGCGTACCGCTACATACGCTTCGGCGAGAACAGCTCAGGGAGCATCCGAATCTCTGAATAAGGGTTTGAAGATTGCTTTTAAAAGCGGAGCGGTAATGGGTCTTGTAGTTGTCGGCTTCGGCCTCTTCGATATCGCTTTGTGGTATATAATCCTGACAAAATTTGTTTACACAGCAGCCAACATGCAGAACGGATTATCATTTCTCGGGCTTAATCTAGTTCATGCCGGCATCACAACCCATGAAAGTATGATTGAGGTTACCACCACCATGTTAACCTTCGGAATGGGGGCTTCTACTCAGGCATTATTTGCCCGGGTTGGTGGTGGAATCTATACGAAAGCAGCCGATGTGGGCGCAGACCTTGTCGGTAAAATTGAAGCCGGTATTCCGGAAGATGATCCCCGAAACCCCGCTACTATAGCTGATAATGTGGGTGATAATGTGGGTGATGTTGCCGGTATGGGTGCAGACCTGTATGAATCTTATGCCGGATCTATTCTGGCAACCGCTGCACTTGGAGCAGCATTACCTGTAGCATCAGGTATGAATTCTGTAAAAGCTGTAATAGCCCCGATGATTGTTGCTGCAATCGGTATTATTCTATCAATTGTCGGCATCTTCCTGGTGAGGACAAAAGAATCTGCCAATCAGAAAACATTGTTAAACGCTTTACTGTTGGGAACCGGTGGAAGTTCGGTCCTGGTTCTGGTTGCAGTTGCCATTCTGGCCTATTTCAACTGGGTGAGCTGGGGAATCTTCGGGGCAGTAGTATCCGGCCTGATAGCCGGGGTGATAATCGGCCAGGGAACTGAATATTTCACCTCAGATGAGTATGCTCCAACTCAGAGTATTGCAAAACAGGCCCAACAGGGGCCTGCCACCACAATAATTGAAGGGATTGCCGTTGGAATGTATTCCACATTCATACCTGCGGTAACTATCGTAATTGCCATAATTGCCGCTTACGGATTCTCAGGAGGATTTGAGAACTTTTCCTATGGGGTGTATGGGATCGGATTTGCCGCTGTCGGGATGCTCTCAACCCTGGGAATAACTCTGGCAACCGACGCATTCGGCCCAATCGCCGATAACGCAGGTGGAAATGCTGAAATGTCCGGACTTCCTGAAGAAGTCAGAGAGCGTACTGATGCATTGGATGGTCTCGGAAATACAACCGCAGCAACAGGAAAAGGCTTCGCTATAGGTTCAGCGGCATTAACCTCTATGGCTTTACTTTCAGCATACATAGAAGAAATCAGGCACTGGCTGGAAAATATGGCCGGTGAAGCCGGCAAACAAATTGGTGATACGGTGTTTTACAACAGTATTGTTCCGGTTGTTCATGATGGTTTCCACGCTGTGAAACTTGCAGATGCCTCAATAACAGACTTTGTTCAAGCCTACGATCTATCTGTATTCAATCCCATGCTGCTTGGCGGTATTTTTTTAGGTGCCATGATGGCCTTCTTATTCAGTGGTATGACAATGAAGGCTGTCGGCCGTGCAGCCGGGGCCATGGTTGATGAAGTTCGCCGGCAATTCAAAGAAATCCCCGGGATTCTTGAAGGTACAGCAATCCCTGAATACAAAAGATGTGTGGAGATTTCAACGAAAGGGGCCCAGAAGGAAATGCTGTTGCCTTCACTGTTGGCCATATTTGTTCCTGTTCTTGTTGGCATTATTATGGGCGTTACCGGGGTAATCGGTCTGCTGGTTGGAGGTTTAACCACCGGATTTACCCTGGCGGGTATGCTGAATAATTCCGGCGGCGCCTGGGACAATGCCAAAAAATATGTTGAAAAGGGAAATCTCGGCGGCAAAGGCAGTGAGACTCACAAGGCCAGTGTCGTGGGAGATACTGTCGGAGATCCGTTTAAAGACACCTCTGGTCCTTCCCTGAATATCCTCATAAAGCTGATGACCATGGTTTCTGTAGTGATGGCCGGGTTAACCGTGGCTACGGGTTTTCTGGGGTAACAATATTATTAATTTCCCGTATGCACTCACCTCAACGAATCTGTATCCAAAGAAAGTGATTCGGAGTTTTCAGCATCACAGACCTGTACATCCAATCCATGTTGTTTTTTCCATCCCGATGGAGCACATTCTGCAACTTCCTGTATATTTTCCCAGTTTTCTTTGATTCGGGATGTAAACTGCGGATTCACGAAGTGAATTTGCGAGTATACAATCCGTACCGGCGTATCAGCTGTACTCCCTTTGGTGGGATATGCTGGCCTGGTCGTTCGCGTAGCGCGAACTGCTCGGCTCTGCATCCTGACTGAATCCGGAATGTTCTCAACTGAGCATATTACGGGCGAAGGATTCGTTTATGAGTTTTTTCTCCAAGAATAAGTTAAAGATACGCCGGCGGAAAAATTCCGTCATTTTCTCAAGGCCCTAAAAAAGAAGATAGAAAAATGTACCCTCGGAATCGAATCCACCCTCCAGGACGATAGGGCTGGTCGGAAACCTCCGGTTTCCTGCTCGCCTCTGCAGCCGACGTCTATCATACCGAAAGAAGGGCCGGAGGGCCTTGGGCAGGGTGAAGACAAACTGAATCCAGCGGATTGCCGAAGGCAATTTGCGTCACGATGAGGAAGATTCAGCAATACCGCGTTAGTCAGATGTTCGGCAAATAGTAATGAATGTTTCTGACTGCAGGATGGACAAAGATAAAAGCCTTTGCAGGAAAAGGGTCTAAAAATAGTCGTGGCCGCACTCAGGATTTGTACACCTGATTCTTACGATCCCTTGGAGGTAGTCACCGCATGTGGAAAACTGCTTTCCGACCTGCTGTATTCGATCCAGACGGAATATGCGGTACTTTGCAGCGTATTTCTCATCATACTGTTCGCAGAAGTCTGTAAAGTGATGTTCAAAGATTTTATGCAGCTCGTTTCGGCCGCGGGGTATATAATCCTGAGTAAGGTGAATAGCTGTGTTCCCGAGTGATGTAGTCCCATATATTGATTTTCTGGGGGAAGTAACCTTCCGCTTGGGATAGAGATAATATTGGTGATCAGCGTATAACGTGACTCTACACCAGACATTGCAGAATGACAGAGATAATCCGGTTGTAAAGGTGTTAGAACTGGAAGTGTAGAGGCGGATACGATAATTGCAACACTCATCGCGCAATGCAGGTGAGCTTTGTCGTTAAAATTGAATGGTATCAGCAGAACCAGGGTAGAACCCTGGACCCGGAGTCGCTCAAGCGACTCAATGTTCCGCGACCTGGCCGCTGCTTCGAAACTGCTCGGCCATGCAACCTGTGGTAAGCCGCGGTACTACGGAAACCATGTTTCCCCTGCGCTTCTGTGATTACTGGATCGTGAGTGCTGGCAAGTACTTTTTATATGCATTGTAGGCAGTTTATGACGGGTTATATCGATACATACTTGCATGTTTATGCTAGTTGTGTCATTTTGTATGTAAATTTATTTCTAATAAGGATTTCTAAAATGAAAAGAGATGCAGAGCAGTATCTGATGCATTGGATTTCAAAATCCGGAAGAAAACCTCTTGTAATTCGTGGAGCACGACAGGTAGGAAAATCAACTCTTGTCCGAAACTTTGCCAAAAGACAGAATTTTGATCTTGTAGAAATCAATCTTGAGCGGCATAAAAATCTGAATAAGTTATTCGGAACAAATAATGTTCATGAAATATGCCGTGAACTTGAGTATATAACTGACAAAAATCTCAGTAATTCTCAAGGGAAACTGTTATTTCTGGATGAAATTCAAGCCGTTCCTGAAGCCCTGCCATTCCTGCGTTATTTATATGAAGATTTACCTGACCTTGCAGTGATAAGTGCAGGGTCACTATTGGAATTTGTCCTTTCAACACATAATTTTTCTATGCCCGTTGGTCGAATCGAATACCTTTTTCTCGGGCCGATGAACTTTATGGAATTCCTGGAGGCACATAAGCAGCAGAAATTGATTGATTTAATTACCAATTTTTCCTGGAATGAGCCTTTTCCACTCAGTGCCCATGAACGGCTTCTTGCGCTGTTACGCGATTTTTTAATTGTGGGAGGAATGCCTGAAGCTGTTTCAGCCTTTTGTGATAGAAAAAATCTTGACGATGTCATCGATATTCATTTAGCAATTATTGAAACATATCAGGATGATTTTGCGAAATATGCCAGATATTCACAGTTATCAAAGATCCAGAATGTGTTTCAATATGTACCCCAGTCAATCGGAAATAAGGTAAAATATTCAACCATTGATCCCCATAGCCAGGCTCGAGAAATTAAAGCTGCAATTGACCTTCTCGTGAAAGCGGGTGTTATAATAAAAGTGAACCATTCCAATGCATCCGGATTGCCTCTTGGTGCTGGTATCAACTCGAAAATATATAAATTATATTTCCTGGATATAGGCCTGGTTAATACTATGTGTGGAACTAAACACTTGAATCTGGAGATGCTGCATGATATACGTTTTATCAACAACGGAAATATTGCTGAACAGTTCATTGCTCAACACCTGCTGTATACCGGGCGGCCAAACAGTACTCCCGAATTATTTTATTGGCTACGTGAGGAGAAATCCAGAAATGCGGAAGTTGATTTTATAACTATTGTAGATGGTGAAATTACACCAATTAAAGTAAAAGCAGGAAAGAGTGGAACACTTAAATCATTACATCAGTTTATCAATTCGAAAAACTCACAAACGGCCCTGCGTTTTGACTTAAATTTACCCACTGTACAGGAATTTGAATATAGCTTGCCTGATAGCAATTCCAGTTCAAGTAATATCAGGTTTGATCTTTTTTCCCTGCCACTCTACTTGGTTAGCCGTTATGATTCATGTTGCAGTACAAATTAAATGATTAAATAACAACAAATCTCACCCGCCGATAATCCTCTTCCTCACAACAGAATACAAACCGCAAAAAATAAACATCACCGTGAGAGTCAGTACAATCGCCGGACCTGAAGCCCGTGCTATGGCTTTTTTCAACTAATGGAACCTGACTGAAACACCATGTAGAGCGTTTGTGAAACAGAGAATTACATTGTTTTCAGAGAATAATCCAGAAAAGAAAACTCTGATTTATGACAATTCCCCTCAATTCACTTCTATTGATTACAGCTGGTTTAACATCAAGAGAGTGAATATGTGTACATCTGCACCGAACATGAATGCCTTTACTGAAAGAGTCATCGGCAGTATCAGGCGAGAAGCGTTAGACCATTTCATATTGATTTCAGAGAAACAGATTCGAAATATCATCAGGGAGTATGTAGATTATTATAATCGTCATCGTCCACATCAGGGTATCGGCAAGATTCCTGATGGAGAATATATGCCC
>Ga0164318_10006806_pt1 | contig 11075 bp, 12 predicted proteins | sample GuaBasSedimGuay9_FD_113734 | JGI IMG/M metagenome (GOLD analysis project Ga0164318, IMG submission 113734) | Subseafloor sediment microbial communities from Guaymas Basin, Gulf of California, Mexico - Guay9, Core 4571-4, 0-3 cm | ecosystem: Environmental > Aquatic > Marine > Hydrothermal vents...
AAATAAACAGACAATAAAAATGTCTGTTTATTTTTAAAAGTATGACAATATGACATACTTTTACTACTTTTTTAGGAATTTGACTAAAATTATAACAATACATAATGTCTTTTTAGCACTAAAAATGGTGTTATATGGATAAAGTGTTCCGTTATTTGTTAAATAATCCATTAAAAGGACAAAATGTCCTCTCTAAAGAAGGAATGAATGTATGCAAATAAAAAAGAAACTTTTAGATATTGTTAGAGACAAAATACGATTTAAACATTACAGTTTATCGACAGAAAAAACGTATATTTACTGGATAAAACACTATATTTTTCATCACAATAAAAAACACCCCATGGAAATGGCTAAACCAGAAATAGAAGCTTTTTTAACTCATCTTGCAGTTATGCCACACATCTTTTACAAAGTGGAATAGATTTACGTAGTATACAGGAACTTTCAGGGCACAAAAGTGTTGAAACAACTATGGTCTACACCCACGTAGTTGCAGAGATGAATAAGGGTAGAGTGGTAAGCCCATTAGATATGTAGTTTTATTTACTTTTTTATTGGAAGATATTAAACCTATTTGGGTAAAATATTAGCCAAATTATAAAAAGGCAACAGAATGAAAGTAGTAGTAATCCAAGGTCCAAATTTAAATATGCTCGGTATTAGAGAACAGAATATCTATGGTCCAATGAAGTTAGAAGATATCCACGGACAAATGAAGTCATATGCAGAACAGAACAAGTTGGAAATTGAATTTTTTCAGTCTAACTTAGAGGGTGAGATCGTAGATCGTATTCAAGAGTGTATCGGTGATGCTGATGGTATCATCATAAACCCGGCAGCGTATACGCATACATCTATCGCTATTCGTGATGCAATCGCAGCAGTACAGCTTCCGACACTTGAAGTACATCTTTCAAATATTCACCAGAGAGAAGAGTTCAGACATAAATCTCTTATTGCTCCTGTATGTGCAGGTCAGATCTTGGGAATGGGACCGTTCGGTTACCACTTGGCGATGGTAGGTATGACTCAGATCCTTTCAGAAGTTGCAGCAATGAAACAGCAGCAGGCTAAAGCTCAGGCAGCACAGGCTAAAGCGTAATATCTCTTCTCTATAGATATCTTCTATCTATGTGGTGCGTTGGGAAACGCACCCTACGGTTCTCTTTCCATTTTACATAAAGGCTTCTTATGAATTACATGCTCAAAGATGAAAATGCGATCTATTATGAATGTGGATATTCTTGTGACAATGCACTCTATCTCTCTTTAGGTAAAGAAGCTTTTTTCATTACTGACAGCCGTTATACTATAGATGCACAAGAACATGTTAAGGATGCAAAAGTAGTGATCAATGGTGATCTTTATGGAGAAGCTTTAAACATATTCAAAAGATCAAAGGTAAAAAAAGTACATTTTGACCCAAAAGAGTGGACAGTCGCAGGATTTACACGGCTAAGTGAAGAGAGTAAGGTTACTTTTATGCATACTTTGGACTTTTCCCATAAAAAACGTATTATCAAAAGCGATATTGAACTGGAAATACTTTCCAAAGCAGCTAAACTTGGTAAACAGGCGTTTAAAGCTTTATCAAAAGAGTTTAGAAAAAATGGTTTTGGAGAGGATGAATTTACTCTGACACATCGAGCCAAAACTATTTTGGGAAATTTCGGAAAGTATGATCTGAGTTTTGACCCCATCGTGGCGATCAATGGAAATGCAGCGAAACCACATGCGACTCCGACTAAAACAAAGCTTTCAAAAAATGATTTGCTTCTGGTAGATGCTGGACTTAAGTACAAACGTTACTGTTCTGACAGAACACGTACTGTGCAGGCCGATAAGTATTTTACCTTTGATACCCATCAGCGATTCAAACGTAAAAAGATACAAAAAGCCTATGATGTGGTATTGAAAGCACATGATAATGCTATAGACAAAGCCCGTTCGGGCATGAAAGCCAAAAAAGTAGATGCGTTAACGCGTGACATAGTGACCAAAGCAGGATTTGGAGAGTATTATGTACATTCCACCGGTCATGGTGTCGGGCTGGATATCCATGAAATGCCGTATATCTCTACAAAGTCAGATACAATAATAGAAGACGGCATGGTTTATACGATCGAACCGGGGATCTATATTCCCGGAGAGTTTGGAATACGTATTGAAGACATGGTAGCCATGGCGGATGGTAAAGCTGTAGTGCTGTAGGGTGCGCAATCACGCACCAAGGGAATAAAATGGTTAAAAGAAAAATCTTGAATGAAAACAATACACTAATTTTCACACAACATTTTCCCTATAATACAAAAAGTAAAGGTGGATATAAAGCATTACTTGGAATAGGTGGGAATATTGGAGATGTACTGCGTCGTTTTGAACATCTTTTTCACTATTTGAAAAAGTCAAAATTTGTAACCCTCCTTGAGACAGCACCGATCCTGAAAAATCCACCGTTTGGCTACTTGGAGCAGGAATATTTATATAATTCACTGATCCTGATAGAAACAAACTTGACACCAAGAGCTTTACTTAGGTATATTTTAAAGGTAGAAAAACTTTTTGGCCGTAAACGTCTTTTTAAAGATGGACCCAGAACGTTAGATATAGATATGATATTTTATGAAAATGTTAAAATGATGACAAAAGAGCTGACGCTTCCTCATCCTGGATGGATGAAGCGGTCCTCAGTGTTGATCCCTTTGTCTAAAATGAAGAGTAAATTTTAAAGGTAGTTTGATGATGAATGAAACATTTGTAGCTTCTGATCCTAAAAGTGCGTATGACCAGGCAATTAAGAAATACGGTGATAAAGTCACCATCGTCTCTGCCAAGCAGATGCGATATGATGATGACGTTTTACGATGTGAAGTAGTGATAGCTGTGCCCTCAGAGCTTTTTATGGAAAAGTCTTTTGGTGATCAGTCTTTTAAAAAGCAAGAAAATCATGAAAAGAACGAAGAAGAGGAACTCATCTCTGAAATAGGTGAACTTAAAGCACAGCTTGAAGTGATGAAAGAGGGTATCTACACAGATATGAAGCAGGAGAACCCTGTTATTTCTGAAGTAAAAGCACTTTTTAGAAGAAAAGGTATTTCTGAAAAATGGTTAGATGAAATTCTTAATTCTCTCATAGGTACCTCTTTGGTAGATGATAAAGCGCTGCTCGCCTCTTATTTAATAGAAGAGATAGATGAAGCCCTGAAGATCAAAGAAGAAGATCTTGGTTCAACACTGAAAGTGATGATGCTTGTCGGTCCTACAGGGGTGGGTAAAACAACGACCATTGCCAAACTTGCAGCACGTTATGCCTACTTGATGGACAGACCTTATAAAGTGGCACTACTCAATCTTGACAGCTATAAAGTAGGTGCCATTGAACAACTTGAGCATTATGCGGACATTATGCAGATCGAGCATATTTCAATTAACGCGGTCGAAGAGTTCAAAGAAAATCTTGAAACACTGCAGGACTATGATGTCATCCTTGTAGATACTGCGGGGATGTCTCCGTATGATACGCACAAGTTCATTAAAACAGTAGAGTTCGTCAATTCGGATATTGCGCTTAATATGGAAGTGAACCTGGTACTTTCTGCTACAGTAAAGTATGAAGATATGGAAGATATTTATAAGAATTTCTCATTTTTGAATCTTGATTCTGTCATTATTTCCAAGTTTGATGAAACAAAACATTTTGGCACACTGTTGAACTTTATGTTACTGTATGATCTTCCTATGTCTTACTTTTCTGTAGGACAGGAAGTTCCAGATGATCTTTTACCTGCGAGTAAAGAGTATCTGCTGGAACATTTTATTGGTGATGTGAATGAAGGGTGAAACGCAGTCTGCTCATTTACAAAAGATGATGCAAAAACATAAACGTTACCCTGAGTACGATCTTATTCTTCCTACTTTTAGTATAAAGAAGAAAAATCTTAAAAAATTGACCTCTGGAGATATACTGCTTTTAGGTTTGGATGTGATAGAACTTTATTTCGCAAACAAAGGTGAAATTTGTGCTAAAGTAAAGCTTGAAAGTTTTAATGAAACGGTAAAAATAAGTATAGAAAATTTAGATGAAGTCATCCTAAATAAGGATGATAATAAAAAATCTGAAAAAGTATACGGTACCTTAGGGCGTCTTCAATGCAGGAAACTAGAAGTAGGTCATAAAGTAGAGTTACATGCGCAGGAACTACAGTATGTTAAACTTTTCTTATTTAATGAACAGTTGGCAGATAAAAAATTGGCTTATGCCAAATTGGTTTCTGTAGATGACGAAATTGCAATAGAGATAACAGAGGTGAACCACAATGGATAAACAAAAAGTACTTGTAGGTATGAGTGGTGGTGTTGACTCAACGGTCACTGCTATATTGTTACAAAAAGAAGGGTATGAGGTTGAAGGTGTTTATATGAAACTGCATCATAAACCGGGCTATCATGAAGAGAACTATGCCAAAGCAAAAAGGGTAGGTGAATACTTGGGTATTAAAGTACATTTTCATGACTTGAGTAAAGAGTTCGATAAAGAAGTTTATCAGTATTTTGTAGAGAGTTATAAAGAAGGTCTTACTCCCAACCCCTGTGTGATGTGTAACAGAACCATAAAGTTCGGAAAAATGCTAGAGTTTGCAGACTCCCTTGATATTTACTATGTAGCAACAGGACATTATGTACGATGTGACGGTGACTATTTTTATATGGCAGATGATGCAAACAAAGATCAGAGTTATTTTCTCTGTGAAGTGAAAAAAGAGGTACTGCCCAGACTTATTTTCCCTCTTGCCTCATGGGTCAAAGAAGATGTGAAAGCGTATGCTGCAAATACAGGAGTACTCCAAGACTTTGCCACGCAAAAAGAGAGTACAGAGATCTGTTTTGTAGAAAACAGTTATGATGAAGTATTGGCAAAACATATGGACATAGATATTCCGGGAGAAACGCTTGATACGCAAGGTAATGTAGTCGGTACACATAAGGGCTATATGCATTATACCATCGGTAAACGCAGAGGCTTTTTTGTGAACGGCGCCCATGACCCGCATTTTGTACTTGAAATCAAACCTGATACAAATCAGATCGTAGTAGGTACAAAAGAAAAGCTTGAAGAAAATAGCTTTGAAGTAAAACAGCTTAATCTTTTTGAAGCCTTAACAGACTTTAACTGTCATGTAAAAGTACGTTATCGTACCACCGCGGTACCTTGTCATGTGAGTATTAAAGAGGGACAGGCAAGAGTTACATTGAAAGAGCCTGTATTTGGACTTGCAAAAGGACAGATCGCTGCTTTTTATGAAGAAGATAAACTTCTTGGCGGTGGAGTGATCTGCTAATACTTGAATCAGGGCAGCTTAATTTTTGCCCTTATGGTGTTTATGTTTATTCTCTTCTCTTTGTTTCCTATGCATGATCTTCTCTTCTTTTTCACTGTGAACTGAGTGTACCCATAAACGGTTCATTATCAGGTATATAATACCCGTAACTACAATGGAATAGAAAGCAGTTCCTGTATAAAGGGGAAGAAAAATATCTCCAAGATTCGATTTGAACCACTCCATGGTCAGTTCAATATTCCCAATACCTTCCTGTCCTAAGATGAAATTGCCGGTCAGGTATTCCATATAATACATAGGCGGCATAGTGAGAGGGTTGCTGAGCCAGACCATAGAGATGGCAATAGGTACATTAAATCGCAGAAGTGGAGTAGTGGCTATAACAGCCAGCATTTGCATAGGCATAGGTATGAATCCCCAGAAAAGACCAACAGCAACAGCCCTTGTGACAGAGCGTCTGTTAATACCAAAGTATGATTTAGGAAGTTTGTATTTGTCTAAAAAGGCATCAAGTTTGCCTTTTTGAAATGATCTTTTTTTAAAAACTTTTCGTATCATTACTATTTATATACCTAAACTTTATTGTTGCTGTAAGTGTAATATCACGAAGCTTTAAACCCCCTTGTATAAAGCACTTAAACGATATTCAGACTCTTCATATCAAGATTTGTGTAAAATACGCGTAAATATGGGCTACTATCTTGCGTAATCCAAACTACATAAAAGGTATCAACTATGAGCGGATATATGATTTTTTCCGGAACATCAAACCCTGAACTTGCTGAAGAGATATCAGCCTACCTTGATATGCCTCTTTCGAAAGCCACGATCAATCGTTTTTCTGATGGTGAAATTTCTGTAAAGATTGCAGAGTCTGTCCGTGGTAAAGATGTGTTCATCATTCAGCCAACATCTGCACCTGCCAACGCAAATCTCATGGAATTGCTTATCATGACAGATGCATTGAAGCGTTCTTCTGCCAACTCTATTACAGCGGTTGTACCGTATTACGGCTATGCACGTCAAGACAGAAAAGCAGCACCCAGAGTGCCGATCACTGCAAAACTTGTTGCCAACCTTATGGAAACATCAGGTATTACACGTATGGTAACAGTTGACCTGCACGCATCACAGATACAAGGATTCTTTGATATTCCTGTCGATAACCTTTATGGTGCTATTTTGTTTATGGATTATATTAAAGCGAAGAACTTTAAAAATCCTGTTATTGCCTCTCCGGACATTGGTGGTGTGGCACGTGCAAGATACTTTGCCTCTAAACTCGGGCTCGATATGGTGATTGTTGATAAAAGACGTGAAAAAGCAAATGAGTCTGAAGTGATGAACATTATTGGTGATGTAGCGGGTAAAGATATTATCCTTATTGATGATATGGTAGACACTGCAGGTACTATGGTGAAAGCAGCTTCAGCACTTAAGAAGCTTGGAGCAACGTCTGTCATGGCATGTTGTACTCACCCTGTACTTTCAGGACCTGCTTATGAGCGCATAGAAGAGGGTGAGTTGGATGAGTTGGTGGTTGCCAACACTATCCCAATGACAAAACTTTCTCCAAAGATCAAAATGTTATCTACGGCTTCTATGCTGGGTGAAGTGATCAGAAGAGTACATAACAATGAGAGTGTGAACTCTCTATTTGAAGCAAATACGTAAAAATTATTAATATCCAAAGGTACTCATAAAGGGTACCCCTACATAATATTATTGTAGGGGCAATCCCTTGTGGTTGCCCTTAAAATTAAGGAAACACATTGGCAAAAGCAGTACCACAGGAAAATATCCGTAACTTCTCCATTATCGCACATATTGACCACGGAAAGTCTACTTTGGCAGACCGTATTATTCAAGAGTGCGGGGCAGTGTCTGACAGACAGATGTCCGCACAGGTCATGGATACAATGGACATAGAAAAAGAACGTGGTATCACCATTAAAGCACAATCTGTACGTTTGGATTATATGAAAGACGGTGAACCATACATTCTTAACCTTATTGACACTCCGGGTCATGTGGATTTCTCTTATGAAGTGAGCCGTTCTCTGGCCTCTTCTGACGGTGCACTGCTTATTGTAGATGCTGCACAGGGAGTAGAAGCACAGACCATTGCCAATGTTTACATTGCCATAGAAAATGATCTGGAACTCTTACCCGTCGTAAATAAGATTGACTTGCCTGCTGCAGATCCGGACAGAGTACTTTCAGAACTTGAAGAGGCCATAGGTATTGATGCAACAGAACACAATCTTGTTTCTGCGAAAACAGGGGAAGGCGTAGCGGAACTTGTAGACAGTATTATAGAACGTATTCCTGCGCCGGTTGGTGATGCAAATGCACCGCTTAAAGCACTCATTTATGATTCATGGTTTGACAACTATCTGGGTGCTTTAGCACTGGTACGTGTTTTTGACGGTAAAATATCTAAAGGGCAAATGGTAAAAGTAATGGGTACAAAAGATGAGCACCAAGTACTCAACCTTATGTATCCGAACCCTGTAGCTCCTGTGAAAACAGACGAGATACGTACTGGTGAGATCGGTATTGTTGTCATGGGTCTGAAGACAGTTGATTCACTTAAAGTGGGAGATACAATTACGGATGCGAAAGAGCCTACAGCAGAAGCCATACATGGTTTTGAACCTGCTAAACCTTTTGTATTTGCAGGGATCTATACTATAGAGACAGACAAGTTTGAAGATTTGCGTGATGCATTAAATAAGCTCAAACTTAATGACTCATCACTCTCTTTTGAGCCGGAAAGTTCTATGGCTTTAGGGTCTGGTTTTAGAACCGGTTTCCTGGGTATGTTGCACATGGAAGTGGTGAAAGAGCGTTTGGAACGTGAATTTGACCTTGAGCTCATTGCTACTGCTCCTACAGTTGTGTATAAGATCAAACAAACAAACGGTGAAGAGTTTGAGATACAAAACCCCTCTGAGCTTCCTGAACCACAAAAAATAGATAAGGTTTTTGAACCTTATGTGAAAGCAACTATCTTAACACCGCAAGAATATTTGGGTAATCTTATTAAACTTCTCAATGACAGACGTGGTATACAAATAAAGATGGATTATCTAAATGAAACGCGTGTCCTTTTGGAATATGATATTCCTATGAATGAGATTGTGATGGACTTTTACGATAAATTGAAGTCTATTACAAAAGGTTACGCGAGTTTTGACTATGAACCTATTGGGTTTAGGGAGGGTAACCTTGTTAAGCTTGACATTCGTGTGGCAGGAGATATTGTAGATTCCCTATCTATCATTGTTCCTGAAGATAAAGCGCGTACTCGAGGGCTTGCTTTTGTGGCACAACTTAAAGAGCTTATACCGAGACAACTTTTTGAAGTGGCTATTCAGGCGAGTATCGGAAACAATGTGATCGCCCGTTCCAACGTTAAGTCTATGGGTAAAAATGTTACGGCAAAATGTTACGGTGGAGATATCACACGTAAAAGAAAGTTGCTTGAAAAACAAAAAGCCGGTAAAAAACGTATGAAATCCATTGGTAAAGTACAGGTGCCGCAAGAGGCATTTATGGCCGTTCTGAAGTTAGATAGCTAATGGGTATCGGTTGGGCACTGCATGTGCATATTTTAGCAGCTATTGCCTGGATAGGCGGTTCCATCTTTATGTTTGCTCTTGGTGTAACGATGCGAGACAAAAAAGCACAAAAATCAGTCTATCCCCACATAGGACCGATCTTTGGTTATTTTGAAGTGGTTGCTCTTATGTTCCTGCTTGCTACCGGCTCTTACATGATAACCGATTATGGACTTATAGAACTTCTATTCACCGATTATCACTCTGAGGTTATAGATGCATTACGTATTAAGCTTTGGATGGTATTGGTACTTCTGATCGTAACAGTCATCCATTTTGTCATTGCCTTGAAGACAAACAATACAGAACGTACACAAATACAACACATTATATCTAGAGGTTCTTCTATGCTTATATTCTTTTTAAATCTTTTTGTACTGCATTATGCAATGGTGATCAGGGATATCCTTTAATATTCTGTACATCTTTGTCCATTTTGAGATATACTTATAAATTAAAGGAATATTGCATGAATGAGAATATCAAAGAGATGATAGAAGAGATTGAAACCATGAAAAAGAAACTTGGGGAGGAAATCACCAAGCAAGAAGAGAATGTGAACTATGAGATCAGTAATGGTTATATAAAATTTGAAAAAGAAATGTTTAACAGTCAAAAACAAAATATGATGCATCTATGGGATTGGTTTAGAGAAATACCTTTGCAGCAGTTACTCTCTGCCCCTGTGGTCTATATGATGATCATTCCTGCTGTTGTGTTGGATATTATGCTTTTTGTTTACCATAACGTAGTATCTCGGGTATTCAAGATTAAATTTAGGAAACGCAGTGACTATGTTGTTTTTGACCGTCAGTATCTTGGATATTTGAATGTGGTTGAAAAATTAAATTGCCTCTATTGTGCCTACTTTAATGGTGTGATGCAGTATGCTTCTTCGATCGCCGGCAGAACAGAACTTTATTTCTGCCCCATCAAACATGCAAAAAAGATCGCATACAAACATGAATTTTATCATACGTTTTTACCGTATGGTGATGGTGATGAATATCAGAAAACACTGAAAGAACTTAGAAAAGATACTGAAATTTGACTTTTTCATACTTATGTGATATTATTAAATAAACTTGAGTCAACATGAATAAAGGTTGACTAACAAAGGATTTAGTATGACTTATCACAAAAGTATGCAATATTATGAAAAAACAGAAGGCAAAGAGAAAATCACCTGTCTTCTCTGTCGTCACTATTGTCAGTTAAAAGAGGGACAGACGGGAATTTGCGGTGTCAATAAAAATGTAGATGGAGAATTAAAAAATCTTGTTTACGGTCATCCCATTGCTTTAAATGTTGATCCTATTGAAAAAAAGCCGCTTTATCATATGTTACCAGGAGCTAAAGTACTCTCTTTTGGTACGGTAGGATGTAATTTTAAATGCAGTTTTTGTCAAAATTGGGATATCTCACAAGAAACAAAGATCAATGAAGAGATCTTTGTGAGTCCTGAACAAATGGTAGATCTGGCACTTGAACACTGTGCAGAGGCAATTGCTTATACATATAATGAGCCTACTATTTTTTACCCTTATGCCAAAGATATTGGTCTGCTTGCTAAAGAGAAAGGCTTAAAAAATATATTTGTCTCCAACGGCTTTGAATCACCACAGATCATTGAAGATATGGCTTCCTGGGTAGATGCTGCCAATATTGATTTAAAAAGTTGGGATGATGACTACTATAAAAAAGCTCTCAAAGGCGGATTGGAAGAGGTTAAAGATACACTCAGACGTATGGTAAAAGCAGGTATTTGGGTGGAAGTGACCACACTGCTCATAGAGGGTGAAAATGACAGTGACAAAGATTTAAAAGAGATGGCAGCATTCATAGCCTCTGATCTTGGTAAACATGTGCCTTGGCACTTGTCTGCTTTTTCTCCAAACTATAAAATGCTGGACCATCAGGCAACACAGGTAGAGACACTTTTACGTGCCAGAACCATAGGGGAAGAAGCAGGACTTGATTATATCTATCTTGGAAATGTGGCAGTAGATGGTAATACACATTGCCCAGACTGTAATGAATTGCTTATTAATCGTACAGGCTATGCCGTCATAGATAACAGGCTTAAAAAAGGTGTTTGTCCTAAATGTGA
>Ga0164318_10006807_pt1 | contig 11074 bp, 14 predicted proteins | sample GuaBasSedimGuay9_FD_113734 | JGI IMG/M metagenome (GOLD analysis project Ga0164318, IMG submission 113734) | Subseafloor sediment microbial communities from Guaymas Basin, Gulf of California, Mexico - Guay9, Core 4571-4, 0-3 cm | ecosystem: Environmental > Aquatic > Marine > Hydrothermal vents...
ATGACCGCATTGAGGTTGTAAGCCCGGGTCCGTTCCCGGAAGGTGTAAGTCCTGAAAGACCAATTCATAAACCAGTTAATACCCTCTTGTCCAATTATATGTATGATATTGGTTTTATTGAAAGATATGGCTCAGGGATTTATCTTGAGAACGAACTTTGCCGTATAAATGGGAATGAGAATCCAATCTATGATTTGGGTGAGATTGAGACAAAAGTTATTTTTAAATCGCAGGTTAAGACGATTTCTCTGGATATAATTGAAAGAAAATATGGATTAAATGAAAGGCAGAAGGAAGCGATTGGATATATTGCTGAGAATGGTCGTATGACTACGAAAGAGTATCTTGAGTTGGTAGATGTCTCGCAGAAGACAGCAAAAAGAGATTTATCTGATTTAAAAGATAAGAGAATTATCTTATATATAGGGTCGGCGAAGACTGGTTATTATGTATTAAATGACCCTGTAAAAAGTAATTTAAAATAGGTTGTGTTTTATCAGGCGAGTTTTATGGAGGTGCTATTAAGATTTATTTAAGTAATTACTGGAATTTTTGAAATAATTTACTCGAATTTCTTTAAAAAAGAAAGAAATATATAATTAACTTGTATATTGGTATGGACTTAGAATCTGATATTGCGATATGGGATGAGCACTTCTTACAGAAACCTTATATTGATGAGGTTAGACAGAACTATGTGGAACAATTTGATAAAATTAAAAATAAACTTATAACTGATATATAGGGAGGAGATGGAGTTGGATTAATAATGATTATAGCTTCGCATCTAAGTTCATCTGAGAGGGATTCAGTAAATCGAGAATTTGTATTTTTAGAGGATAAACCTTTTCTCAATTATTTACTAATTTTAAGTATGAAATATGCAAATTTAAAATACCCAAACAAAATTATTCCGTTAAATGAAATTAATTATCTTTAAAGAAGTTCATTTATAAATATATTTTAAATTATTTCAATTTTTTTAGTAATATAAAAAATACATCCCAACAGAAGTTATTCAAAAATTAAAAAATATTAAATTAAGTGCAATAACCACCAAGAAAAATAAGGAAAAAGAAAATTTAATACCCTGAATTTTATAGGTGAATGGAATTTTTTCTAATAAATCTCCTGTTACTGCTTGTAAAAATATTTGTATTATTCCTGTAGTTATTACGCTAGGGATTAACCACACCACAATACTTGTCAAGGGTCCAATAAAATTACTAAATCCTAATAAGATAAGTATAATTGATCCATAAAGCAATATTTTAATAATAAATACTATTTTATCATTCATTAATTCCTCATAGTTTTTCATGTTATGAATTACGAATCACCTCAACAACAACTCAACCTCAACCGGCTTGTATTTCCACTTCTCAGGCAACAAATGCTCTTTCATGTAGTATTTTCCAAGTCTCCTGATTTTAGACTCTGTTAACTGCAATAACTTCATATTTGTAATAAATAATTTTAACTAACTTTTAATAGTTATATTTATGGAATCAGCATTAACTGAGAAGAAGTCTTTATTATCTGCAAATGGAGTGGAGGTTGTAAGAGAATCGCAAGTTTTTGAGAATTTAGCCGATGTTTATGGAGTTTCCGCTAGCGAAATAAGGTATATTGATTTTAACCGTACAGGGGTGTATCTCCCAAATAATAAAATCCCTGTTGATTTTAGAGCTAGATTTAAGACCGAAGTGACTTCTTCTGGAATTCCAAGGGAAACCTATTTTGCTTTGCCCGTAAGATGCCGTGAGGATAGCAATTATTCCATCTGGGCAGATAATACATTAAGATTTAATGATGATGCTTTTGGTATTATTGAAAAGGTTGAGTTGGATACTTGCGATACCAGTTATACGAGGGGTCCGGGTTTGATAAATCTCAACTCAAGAAGAAGAGGTAATTGCAGAGGCTGTAAAACATGCGTGCATAATTATGAAGATTTATATGATGGTCGAGTCCTGAAAGATAATAAATCTTTGATTTCAAGAGAAGACATAAGCGATTTTTTCCATCAAAAAGAAGTAGAAGGGGTTAAAATTTCTGAGCTAAATCAAATAGCTGTTGTTACAGGTCTTTTTGGCTCAGAGCAGGAAGTCATTAACCACATGGATTTGATAAACAAGGTAGTTGGAGAAAAGGGATTTGACGGAGAGCTTCTTTATTTTGGTTGCGAAGTAAATAGTAAAGAGGCTTTACAAAGACTTGCTGATTTAGGAAATTTTACTTTAATTTATGCAATAGACGTCTTTGCGAATAGAGACTCTGTACTTGCGGAATCTAAAAATAAGTTATCTTTAGAAAATGCAAACGAGACTTTAGGGAAAGCAAAATCTTTAGGTATCAATTCGACTTACGCTTATATTATTGGGGTTGATTCGTTGGATATTGTGGAAATGGAGACCAAAAAGTTAAATGATTCAATTACACAGTTTCCTGTTATAAATATCTATCAGGTTCAACATCCACAGCAGGTTGAGGTCATGCCCGAAGAAGCAAAGTCTCTTGAATATTATATTCAGGCAAGGCAAACCCTTGAAAATGTATTTGAAGATGGTGGTCTTAAGCCTAAGCCTTGGGAAAACTATCGCCCTCTTTGGTATGATTCAATATATGGAAAACTTTTAATACCCTAATCTTATTATTATGAGACTTGGTTGTAATATCAATTGTTTAAAACTCGGCTATATGCCAGATTTTCATGCCAATTTGCTTTCTGAAGTTGAATTTGCAAAAAAACATTTTGATTTTGTTGAAATCACACTAAAGATGGATTTATCTGAGTATACAGAAGAATTCCTTAAGAAACTTGAAGATACTATTGAAGACTTTGAAGTTTTAGGACATCTTCATTGGGAAATAAATTTATCAAAGAAAGAGATTATCCCCAACAGAGAACTTGTTTTTGGGATGATAAATATTTATGAGAATTTGGGTGTAAAAAGAATAACAATCCACCCTTCTTCAGATAAAGGCGACAATTTGGAGGATATTGAGAGAAATAATCTTAGGCATTTATTAGAGATTAGCGATTTTTGCAGGAAGAAAGGGATTATGTTAATGGTGGAAAATAATGCTCATAACCCTTTTAACAAAGCTGCTATTTTGAATAAACTGGTTAGCAAACTTCCAGACCGAGCCATTACTTTAGATATTGGTCATGCCAATCAATTTGAAGAATTAGATAGTTTCTTGAAGATGGGAGATATGATTAATCACATACATCTCCACGATAACGTTGGTAAAAAGGATCATATTATGTTTAAGGATAAAGCCAAATTGGATAAAATTTTAGCGTCTTTGAAGTTAATAAATTATTCTGGGAGTATCACTTTGGAAATGTTTTTTAGTCTGGAAGGTGAAAATTATTCTGACCTTAATCCAGAAAAAAGACCAGATTTGTTGGTTCATCAGGCAAAGCTGATAAGAGAACTTTTAGGTTAAAATAATATGGTGGAAGCGATAGTAGTTGATGTTGGTGGTGTTTTGCTTGAAAACAAAGGGAATAATATTTATCAAAAATTATCAAAAGATTTGGGAATTGGTTTTGATGATTTTACGAAACTTAGCGCTAAATATAATTACGCTTTGCGTATGGGTGAACTTTCTGCAAGTGATTTTGCGAGGATTGTTGGAGATGAGTTTAATATTAAATCAGATGTTTATAGAGTTTGGAAAAATGAATGCTTGACACAACTTATAAACACAGAGTTGGTAGAATTAGTTGATAATCTATATGGAAATTATAAATTAGCTATAATCTCAAATACAAATGATTTGTATGTAGATATTTTAAATGAAAGAGGAATAAGTTCATATTTTGATGTTATTATAAATTCTTGTGGTGTGGGTTTTGTTAAACCACAAAAAGAAATTTTTGATATTACTTTGAATAAATTGAATTTAAAATCTAAAGACTGCGTGTTCGTAGATGATGTGAATGAATTTACTGATGTTGCACGAGATATGGGATTTAATACAATATTATATGAAAACAACCCACAATTCATTCGTGAACTCGAAAAACTTAGCGTAAGCTTTGACTGAGATTCTGGTTTTATTTATTCACAATTTTTTCTGTTAGATATGGTAATAATATTTTTCAGTATAGAATTTAAAAAAGTACTAACCTCACCTCAACAACAACTCAACCTCAGCCGGTTTGTATTTCCACTTCTCAGGCAACAAATGCTCTTTCATATAGTATTTTCCAAGTCTCCTGATTTTAGATTCTGTTAACTGCAATGACCTTTTGTTGTGATAATCTTTTTTATTCTCAACCAAATGTTTTCTCAGATGTATTGCCTTTTTAAACAAATTCATCAAATCTTCAGGATAATCCTCTTTAATCCCATTTTCTTCAAGAATTGCCTGCAATTTCTTTCCTGTTGATAATCTAATTGAAGGCACGCCATAAGTATCCCTTAAAATCAACCCGATTTGAGGTTTTTTATAATCTTCTTTCCTTAACTCAATAATTTTAGCAATGATCTCATTTTTGTCCATTTCCTGCCATTCAGGGACCTTGTTTCTGACAACTTTGTCTGAACCGCTTTTCCCTTTTCTTCTAGCATACATTCGCGCCATAAGAATACATAAAAATAAATAATATGAAATACCCCTCTAAAAGATAGTTCCTTAAGATATTATGCAATTTAAAAAGGAAGAATACCCGATCAAGACCCTTGAAAGCATAGGATTCACGAGAAGCAAGTGTAAAGTATGCGAGAAGCACTTTTGGAGCAAAAAATCAAGGGATTATTGCGATGATGATGAATGCAGGGTTAAATTGGGTCTGCCAGCGTATGATTTCATAGGAAAACCCGTGGGTAAGAAGAAAACTTATCTTGAATGCTGGCAAACTTTTAAAGATACTTTTGAGAAGTTCAAACACACAGTAATCGGGAGATACCCAATAATAGCAAGATGGAGGGATGATGTTTTCTTTGTTGAGGCATCAATATATGATTTTCAGCCTTATTGCGTTTCAGGAGAGGTTGAGCCACCAGCAAATCCTTTATTAGTTCCCCAGTTTTGTTTAAGATTTAATGACCTTGAAAATGTTGGGGTAACAGGCAGGCATTACTCAGGTTTTATAATGGTGGGTCAGCACGTATTTAACAAACCAGAACATTTTATTTACTTCAAGGAAGAAGGACTTTCTTATATTTACAACCTGCTCACAGAAGGATTTGGAATTCCCGAAGAAGAAATTTACTTCCACGAAGATTCATGGGAAGGTGGTGGAAATGCAGGACCGTGCATTGAATTTTTTGTGAGAGGGCTGGAACTTGGGAATCAGGTTTACATGCAGTACAAAAAAATCGGAGACGAACTTGTTGAACTCGAAACAAAAGTTATTGATATGGGCGCGGGTCTTGAAAGATTCCTGTGGTTATTGAACGGAACAGACACAAGTTATGAAATGGTTTTCCCCGAAGCCCTTAAATTTCTTGAAAAATTTAACATAACCGACGAAGAAAAAATAATACTTGCGGACCACACAAGAACTTTGTTGATTGCTCTGTCAGACAACGCACTCCCATCAAATGTTTCAGGAGGATACAACCTCAGAAAAATTCTAAGAAGATGTTTTTCAATAATAAGAAAAAACAACCTTGATTTGAACCTTGTTGAACTAATGAAAATTCATTCAACAGAATTTAAAATTTACAGAGAACTCAGGAAAGTAAAATTTGATTTTGTTGAGGATATTTTAAAGGAAGAGGAAAGGAAATACAAAGAAACAATCAAAGCCGCGATAAGAACAATAAAAAAAACCGAAAATTTTGATGAAGAAACAATGAGGACTTTGTACCAGTCGCAGGGAATAACCCCGGAGATAATTAAAGAAGTCAAACCAGAGATGGAAATACCAAAGAACTTTGAAGTTTCAAAAAAACCAAAAAAGAAAGAGCAGAAAAAAGCATTTGATGTTGATGGTCTGGAAGAAACCGAGAAATTATATTACAAGGGGGAAACAAGAACTTCAGCCAGAGTGTTGAAAGTAATTGATGCTGTGAAAAAAGGCTCTGATAAACCAGTAGAAAAAGAATATGATAAACTGAAGAATGCGAATATAGTCAGCGAGGATTATTTAAGAAATATCGCGAAGTCTTTAAATTATAACTGGATTATTTTGGATAAAACTGTGTTCTACCCAAAAAGCGGGGGACAGGATTGCGATTTGGGTATGCTGGGAGAATGCGAGGTACTAGAGGTTATTAAACAAGGAAATATAACCCTGCATTTGGTTAAAGGGAAACTTAAATATGATGATTTTGTAGAACTTGTTGTGGATGAGGACAGAAGAAAACAATTGGTTCAGCACCACACCTCAGCCCACATAATCAACGGTGCTGCGAGAAAAGTTTTGGGAGAACATGTGCAACAGGCAGGGGCGGAAAAGAAAATTGACAAAGCCCACCTTGATATGTTTCACTTTAAGAAAATCTCTGATGAGGAACTCACAAAGATTGAGGAACTCGCAAATACTTGCATCAAAGAAAACCATGAAATTTCAATTAATTGGATAAACCGGACTGAAGCCGAGCAGAAATATGGTTTTGATATTTATCAGGGCGGAGCAGTTCCCGGAAAAGAGATAAGGATTGTAAATGTAAAAGACTGGGATGTAGAGGCTTGCGGTGGTTTGCATTTAGACAATACCGGAGAAGCGGATATAATCGCAATAACAGGAATCAAAAAATTGCAGGATTCTGTTGTGAGAATAGAATTCCTTGCGGGAAATGCGGCGAGAAATTATCTTGAAAAAATGGAAGAATTTTCAAAACAATGCGCGGAAATTCTTGATTGCGGGGAAGAACAGGTTTTTGACAGGGCAAAAGAATTGTTTGAAGAATGGAAAAAGAAACGTAAATAAGTTTTTCACCAATAATATCTCTTCAACTCTTTTTCAAGTTCCCTGTAATCAGGAAGTATTTTTTCAACTCCAAGTTTAAAATCTTTCGAATGATTGAAATGTTTCAGATGAACTAATTCGTGAGCCACAACATAATCAATAAGTGGGACTGGAAGGCAAATTAATTTGGAATTAAAGAAAATTTTTCCATCTCTTTTGCAGTGCCCAAAACTTCTCAGATTTTTTATTGAAACTGATTTTGGATATAATCCAAAAATATTGGAGAATTCTTCTGCTTTGACTGAGACATATTCAAGGGTTTCATCAGCGAGAAATTCAAGCAGAATATTCTCGGTTTTTCTTTTCCCAAATTTGCATATCTCAATTGAATTATCAAATATTTTTATGCCTGAGTTTTTGTCTTTTATCACATTCACATTATACTTTTCTCCTTTGTAATAAACCGAGTCCCCTTCATAAAGTTTCACTGTTTTTTCAAGTTCTCCAACCTTTCTTTTCAGCCAGTTTTGCTTTTCTTTTAAGAGAGTTTCCACAGATACACTGTTATTTTCGGGCAGTGTAATCTCAAGGCAGTAATTTGGGTTTAATTTAAGGTAGGCATGGCGGGTTTTTTTGTACTTTATTTTGCAGTTTACTTCTTTATTTCCTATTTTCAGGAGCATAATATTGTTGAGTTTAAGATATTATTTGAAAATAGGATCAAATTTTAACAGGTTTATTCTGCAGGTTTTCCGCATAAAATGCAATTATATGAATTCCCGTCATGAATTCTGAACTCTTCATATGATTTGTTATTTTTTTCATCATCCTCAAATATGAGCTCTTCGTAGAACCCGTTGTTTTCTTCATTATCCATAAATATGAAATTATGATTTTAAGTAATCCCCTATTTTAGGATGGAATAACCCCCCACCAATAAATTCATGAGGTTTGCTACCGAACTCCAAAATTAGTTTAATTTATTAAATATTATGCAGGAGATAATGATTGGTCTGGAAGTCCATGTGCAGTTAAACACAGAAACAAAACTATTCTGCCCTTGTTCCACAAAACAGGCGGAGCCAAATAAAAATGTGTGTGGAGTATGCCTCGGATTCCCCGGAACAAAGCCTATGTTAAATGAGAAAGCAATAGAATTAGCATTAAAAATTGCATATGCCATGGAACTGGAGATAAATAAGGAATTTATGTTTTCAAGGAAGACTTATTTTTACCCGGATTTAGCAAAGAATTTCCAGATAACTCAGTACGAAATACCTATTGCCCAGAACGGCAAATTAAGAGTTGGGGACAGGGATATAAGAATCAGAAGAGTTCACATTGAAGAGGATCCCGCAAGAATCGTGAGAAAAGATGATTGCACTTTGTTGGATTATAACCGAAGCGGAATTCCTTTAGTGGAAATTGTTACAGAACCTGATTTGAAAACCCCGAGAGAAGCAAGACTTTTTGTGCAAAAATTACAGCAGATTCTGCAGTTTATTTATGTGTCTGATATTGAAAAAGAGGGAAATATGAGGATTGACGCAAATATTTCAATAATTAGGTACGAGGAAAAATATGATTATAAAGGAGGATTAAAAACAGAAAAAAAGTACGGGGAGCGAGTTGAGATAAAAAATGTTTCCGGGGCGAAGGAAGTTGAAAAGGCTTTAGGGTATGAAGCTCTAAGACAGAAAAACATCACTGACGTAAAAATGGAAACAAGGCTGTGGAATGAAAAATCAAAAACAACCAGCAGCGCAAGGGAAAAAGAAGGGGAAGCGGATTATGGTTATATTTTTGAACCGGATTTGCCAAAATTTGAACTTTCAGAGGAATTGTTAAAAAAGATACAATCAAAATTGCCTGAGTTGCCTGGGAAGAAAAAACATAGGTTTTTAAGATATGGTTTGTCTGAGGAACTTATAGATACTTTATTAACGGAACCTGAATTAACCCATTATTTTGAATATATGTGCGAGACTCATAATGAGAAAGCTTCTGCGGTGTTGCTTGCAAAATATTTGAAGAAAACTTTGAACTATCACAATCTTAAATTGAAAGATGTTCCAATTGATGTCAAGAAATTGAGGCGAATACTGGATTTGTTGCAGCAGTATTTGATTAGCGATGAAATTGCGGAACTTATTGTTAGGGAGATGGTTAAGGATCATATTAATGGAATTAGAGTAAGAACCCCTGAAAAGATTTTGATTGATTTGGATTATGAAAAACCTTTGGAAGATGAACAACTGGCAAAAATTGTGAGAATTATTATAAGTGAACACAAAAGGGCAGTAAAGGATTATCTTAACGGAGAATTAAAATCAATGGATTATTTAATAGGGCAGGTGATGAAGAAAACAAGAAGAGGCGCTGATGTAAAAAAAATCAGGGAACTGCTGAAGAGAGAATTGGATTAAAATGGAAGAAAATAATTTAGTTATTATTTCACTCGGTGGCTCATTGATTGTTCCCAGTGAAATAGACACCAACTTTTTGCTTGGGTTTAAAAAAATTATTTTAAATCAGGCATGCAGATTTATAATGATTTGCGGAGGAGGAAAAACCGCAAGAAATTATCAGGAAGCTTTGAAGCTAACCGTTAACCCAACAAAGGAAGACCTTGACTGGATGGGGATTAAAGGAACAATTTTGAATGCAAATTTAGTTAGAACTGTTTTTGGGGATAACTCGCACCCTAAGATTGCAACCAACCCAACAGACAAAATAAACTTCGATAAAAAGATTCTTGTTGCTTCAGGATGGAAGCCTGGGTTTAGCACAGATTATGATGCGGTTCTTTTGGCTGAGAATTTCGGAGTGAACAAATTAATAAATTTTACAAATATTGATTATATCTATGACAAAGACCCAAAGAAATTTGAAGACGCAAAACCAATAAAAAAAGTCTCATGGTCTGAGTTCAGGAAATTGTTGCCTGACAAATGGGAACCTGGACTTAATATCCCTTTTGACCCGATTGCGGCAAAAAAAGCTGAAGAACAGGGATTAAAAATTGTGGTATTAAATGGAAAAAATCTGGGTAATTTTGAGGATTATTTGAATGGAAAAGAATTTATCGGAACTGTAATAGAATAAGTAAACTCTTGAATAATTTCCTGTTGAATAAGCGATTAATAGGCGCCAGTTTGATTATAAGGTGGTTTATTCCCCAATATAGCATCTATGAAGCTATAACCCGGGAAAGGTGGTTTTTTAGAATTTCCTGTTGATTCATTAGGCAGTCCATTACCACTTATTTCATCCTTAGATCCCGGATATCCGCAATCATATCTATCCATTTTTCCCATAATAATAGGTTAAAGTATATATAAATAAGATTTGTTTGTAATGTTTAAGTAATAAATATGCGATTTCCTTCTTTTTGCGAAGCAATGAAATTCTCTAAGTGGGATTTAGTCTATATAATCAGAAAATCCCCCGGCCATACATTTTTTCTTTATTTTTTCTCCTTTCAATAATTTGATTTTCCCGAATTTATGTTCATATTTATCAATATTTTCTTTTAACAAATTAAGGAATATTTTTGCCTGTTTTGGTTCAAGGATTATTGAATTGTGTTTAATATTATAGCTTATCATTTGTTCGTTCTGAATCATATCCACTTTAGGAATTACCTGCGCAAAGTCAAGAACAAACTCTGTGGGGTTGTTAAAGACAGCAAGATTATTTGCGTAAAAACTGTCTTTGTTCTGATCTACATTTACATGCACCTTTTTTTTAGCTTCTGCCATAATTAATTAATAAGATTTTAATAACTTTCTTGTTGTTGCGCCGGAGGTTGCGCCTGATTTTTAGATGAATAATAATATTTACTTAGTGAAGCAAGTTTCATCTTTCTTTCCAGTTTTTTTAGTTTGTCCAAAAGCTCCTGATTTGTTTCTTCAAGTTTCTTGTTACCGTCTTTTATTTTCGACCATTCTTCAGGTTCTTCACTGGTTTCAGAAACTTCAATGCTGTCCATAAACTCCTTGAATTTTGTTGTAAGCGCTCCAAGATGATTGGATAAACCGCTTATGTTTGTAATAAGTTCAGCATTGGTGTTAATAAGATGGTCAACAGTTCGCTGATTTTCTTTCATCATTTCAGCGAGGTCTTTCAGAACAGAATTATATCCTGGAGATCCATGCTCAATTCTTTCAAGTCTTTGTTCAATTTTTCTTAAAGGCGTAA
>Ga0164318_10006808_pt1 | contig 11073 bp, 10 predicted proteins | sample GuaBasSedimGuay9_FD_113734 | JGI IMG/M metagenome (GOLD analysis project Ga0164318, IMG submission 113734) | Subseafloor sediment microbial communities from Guaymas Basin, Gulf of California, Mexico - Guay9, Core 4571-4, 0-3 cm | ecosystem: Environmental > Aquatic > Marine > Hydrothermal vents...
CTGTTTCGGGATCAACAAATTCTTCCATTGCACTTACTTCAAAGAATTTGTCATTAAAGTTTGCCTTTCCCATTGGTGCACAACGTCCAATTGTAGTTCCCCTGTCACCAACTTTTAAACCAGCAGAATCAATCGTATTTACTTTGCTCGTAATCTCGGTTTTAAGCATAGCTTTTTTCCATGTTTTGGAACGCAATGCCAAAACCAGTCCGATGATGTTTATCCCAAGTGTAACCAGCAAAGTGATGTGTCCGGCTTGTGCGCCCTGTCGTGTGTATGCCATCCAAATACCAGTGGCCATCACTGCAAAACCGATAATACCTGCTACACCTGTTCCCGGAACAACCAGAATTTCAAGAACCAGCAGCGCTAGTCCGACAAGTATTAGAATGATAATTACTGACCACATAATAGCATCTTATTTTTTACACTAATCAACTCTGTTAAAACTTGGATTAAATTTTCTCGATTTTCTATTTGTATAATTTCTTCCCACTTGAAAATACACAATTGGACCTAAAATTGGAAAAAGCACAACAACAAGTATCCAAAGTATTTTTTGAGCTCTATCCTTGAAACTTGATTTAACAATATCGACAATTGCCCATATCCAAAGGCTAAGAGTTAGAATGACCAATACACTAATAAATACTATTTCCATGATTTAGCTTAATTAGAGTTTAAAGGATCTTTCTCCTCTCATTACTGAATCTCCACCGTCAAATTCCTATTCGACATTTCTTTAAAACATGCCTTCAGTTCAATAACAGCACCGTTTTTTATTGTGCATTTTCCTTTATAATGTGTAATCCATGCACAGGTTTCGGCTTGCAAAGGGTCGTGTTCGCAAACTTCTATCAAGCTATCAATCACAAAATCGAAACTATTGAAATCATCATTAAAAAGGATAAGCTTACTACGCTTGCCTTCTAATTGATCTGTTTCTGATGTAATTCCCGTTTTTTCTTTGGTAGCCATCAACTAAAAATTGAACAATTGCATTGGGTTCAAAGTTAAAACAAAATGGCAAATGAATACAAGTTGACTTAAATATTCCTTGAATTCTTGAAAACTTTCTGTATGTATTGCGCTTTCTTATTTTTGCAGTCCATGACAGCATTCAGAAAATTTGTAGTGAAACTTGAGGAACAACTGAGCAATAGCCTTCCAGGAACGGCTGCCCAAATTAAAATGGCACCCATTACCCGCCTGATTGAATTGGAGAGGGAACGGACTGAAGAAGAGCCAAGAAAGAGTGCGGTACTTATACTTTTTTATCCTGACAGAGAAAAAACCAAGCTAGTCTTTATTAAACGAGCAATTGACCAAACTGTTCATAGCGGACAAATTTCTTTTCCCGGGGGGAAATATGAAAATTCAGATATTAATTTGAAGATGACTGCTTTACGCGAAACTGAAGAAGAAATCGGGATTGATCCGAAACAAGTGACAATCATCGGATCACTCAGCAAACTTTATATCCCTCCAAGCAATTTTGATGTGTATCCCTTTGTTGGGTTTCTTCTGAAGAAACCACAATTAAATGGAAACCATGAGGTACAACATATTCTGGAAGTTTATTTTGACGAATTAAGAAAACCAGGTACTTGTGTTGAAAAAGCTATCTTTCACCGTACAGGAAAAGAAGTATTGGTTCCGTCCTATGCTATTCAAAACGAAATTATTTGGGGTGCTACAGCGATGATGTTGGCAGAACTATTGAAGATTACTGAAGGAACCTGAACTAAATTATACGCTCATTTTTCAACCTGCCGGGTGCAAGGCCACCCGTCAGGTTTGAAGAATAACCATTATTCCTCAATCACAATTTCGTGATTGATTTTGGCAACATGGCGCAACATTTCAGTAACACCACAGTAGCGGTCTTGTGATAGATTAATCGCTTTTTCCAGTTTTTCCATGGGCAAATCTTTCCCCTTGAAAATATAGCGGATATTAATTGTATGGTAGTATTTTGGGTGTACATCGGTCAATTCACCACTTACTTCAACATTGAAATAGTCAGGTTTTACACGCATTTTTGTCAGGATGGAAATCACATCCATTCCGGTACATCCACCCAAAGAAACCAGCGTTAATGGTTTTGGTTGCGGTCCACGATTTTGCCCACCAACAGCTTCAGTAGCATCAATGGCTATTTTAAAATTGTTTACTTCGGCTTCAAAGGACATTTCACCTGTCCATGTTATATTTACTGCTTCACTCATGTTTTTTCTTTTTAAAATTTTGGCAAAAATAGAAAATATGGGTAAATGAATAGAACTATGTTTTTTACAATGCTTGTGATTTGGGTTGGATACAACTTAGACGCAGATTTATTACGATTTGATTTGGATGCAATTTACCCGCGGATTTATTATGATTGTTATGATTTGATTTGTGCTTTCATTCAAAATTTAATATTCAGGATTCGATATTCATTGCATTAATTATTAAATCCAATACTACCCGGAATAATACCTGCGGAAATAGTGTCCAGAATTTGCCCTTCCGGATTGAAGCGATAAACCAAGCCATCGCGAGTGTAATCAAGGGCATCGGTCAGGTAGATTTCATTGTTTTGTTTATCTACGGAAATAGCATAAGGCAGTTCGGCAACTCCCTGAATAAAAGGCTCAGTCGGGATTTGCGTTTCATTTATCGACATCCTGAAAACGGATTGGTTAATGAAATACAATCTGTCTCCTTCTTTATTTATTTCCAACGCAGTTGGTGAGTTGTTTATGTCAGGGAATACGATGGTTTGCAATACCTTTCGCTCTGCGGGATTGATTTGCCACAAACTTGCTTTTTCGGTATTCTCGAAACCGCCACTACACAGCACCCACAACATTCCGTTTTTGTCAATCACCATGCTGTTGGGTTCGATGCCTACTGTAATTGAATCAATCAAAATATCCTGCAAACTGTTTACAATCATGATTTGGTTATTCGTCTTCGATTGATTGTAAGCCGACCAATTGGCAATAAATACCTCGTCTCCGATTTTGAGCATTTCCTCACTTGTTCTCCCTATTTCAATTTTTCCGAGGATGGTAAAATCTTGTGGATTGATGATTGTTAATTTTGAACTACTGAGGTCTGAAATATAAGCTTTGTTGTCATCAATAAATAATATGTGGCGGGGCGAAACCAAATCTGTTATTTTGCCTTCGTATTTTGCCGTTTTTCTATTGATAATATAAATCAATCCAGAATTATTGGCGACAATATATGCCCTTTCTCCATAAACTGTAATGCTCTGTGCCACATCGCCAAGTGGAGCATTGTTCTGTTTATAGAACAGCTGATTCGTTGTTTTCTTCGTTTCAGATTCATAGTAAGTCAGTGAAGCATTTCCTGAATTGTAATTGCCTTCGTTGATAATAAAAATACCTTTGCCCAACTCATCCGGATTGGGTTCGGGTGGTGGATTGTCTTTGTGACAGGAAGCTATGAAAAGCAGTAGTATTAGTATTATTGCATTTGTTTTTTTCATATCGGACGTTTCTTTTGTAAATCGCCTACGGCGAATGTATTACTTTAAGTTCTTTTTACAATAATGAAAACCGCTACGCGGTATTGTTCTATTTTGTATATTTTGCCCGTAGGGCATCCATTTTTGTAAATAAAAATTAAGAACGCATTATTCCCCGTAGGGGATTGATGTGTAAACCTTTTAAAGGACTAATTAATTCAGTAAAAACCGCAAACTAATCTCATAATTTCTTCCAGGCATTGCCCGCCAGAGAATGGCCTGGTAACTCACATTAAAAACATTATTTGCTTTACCTTTCAATTCAACGCCGATTTTTTTCATTTTCCATAGTTTTCCCAAGGAAATATCATTGAGCCAATAATCTGGTAAAACATCGGGAAATGTATCAGTTGAATTCATTGTTGTTTTTCTTTCGCCTGTATAATTCACTGACCAGCGGAGGTAAATTCCATCATAAACTAAATGGGCAAATCCGTTGGCGTTATGTACCGGAACGTAAATCAATTGTTGTCCGGAAAAACCTTTTTCCTTTGCCAAATCGCTCTCGTCAGTTGTGTGGGTATAAGCATAATTTGCACGCAATTGGTAATCCACTTTTTTTATGCTGCCTAGTAAACGAAGAGAAGTCTCAATGCCCCTTGCATGCACCTGTGCGATATTCTCGGGAGTCCAATATTGGTAGTTCCCCGGTTTCCATTGAATCCAATCTTTTATTTGTGATGTAAACAAACTGACATCTGCATTAAGATTAAGTGAACTGTTAAACCTGCGTTTGTAATTCAATCCACCTTCAATTTCAAAAGCATTTTCTGGCTTCAAGTCTTCATTCCCACCCGGAATCCAATAAAGGTCGTTTAAAGATGGTAAATGAAAATTGCGTGAAATGCTTGCCCGAATATTTAAATCTTCGTTTGGAAGCAATTGGTAATTAACAGCAAAAAAGGGCATGATTGGTAAAAATTCTCCATCAGTAAGTTCCTGTCGTAACAAGAAATCTAAAGCCAGTCGCTTCCAAAAGGTTTTCTCAATCCTGACAAACATGCCAGTTGAGTTTCTATGTTTCTGCTCTATGTAATTTGATGTTTTGACTTGTTCATGACGCAAGTCCAGCCCTGCCGAAAACAGAAATCCTTCTCCAAATTCCCTGTCCAATTTTACTTTCCCAAAATAGACGTTTGAAGTATTTCTTGAATCGATAAGTGTATCCGTAATTCCTTCTTCAACTGTCTCCAAAAAATACAGCAATTCTTCATGAAACCAGGCAGCGCTGGCCTCTATCCGTGTTTTTCTTTTGTGAAAATTCCATGAAAGTACATTTCGCGAGGAGAAATTATGTTGGTATTCCGAAGGGTTTCCGCCTTTTAAAACATTGGTCATTGTTGCCGGAATATTTCTGTCGTTCCATTGGTTCCAACTTATAAGGCTGATTTGCTGAGCGTCAGAAATTAAGTAGGCAAACTGTTGCGTAAAGCCAATATTCCTGATTTCAGCATTTTCCTGCTTCATCCGCTCGGCGGGTAGAATGGCATTGTTATAATACTCAAAATCATTTTCCGATGATTGATAATCAAATCTTGTATTGGAAATAAAATTTCCTGAATGAAGGTTTAGGGCGGCTGTAGTGATGTAAGTACTATAACTTCCAAACATTTGCGAAACATCTAAAATGGGTAGGGAAGTGTCTGCGGTGTTTTCCAATTCGATACTTCCGCCGAGTGCACCAGAAACAGACTCCAGTGAACTTCCTCCATATTGCAATTTGGCGCGGTCAAAAAAAGCATTGGGAACCAACGAAAGATCAACCTGTCCCAGCATGGGCGAAGCAATTTGGAATCCATTCCACAATACCTGGGTGTGTGATGCATTTGTTCCCCGAAAAGAGGCTGTTGCCAGTCCGCCGCTGCCATAAGATTTTATAAAAACAACAGAGTTGGCTGCCAGTAATTCAGCCAAATTTTGCTGGCTGAAATTCCTTTTTTCCAAAGAATCGAAAACCATTGTTTTGGTTGTTACATCTGCGTTTTCATATACAAAAATAATCTCCATTTCCTGCAATTGCAGCGTATCAAAAGCCATCTGTGCTTGCAACAGATTCGTGCTAAAAATAAGATTTAACACAGCAAAAACAGTTATTGTTTTAATACACTTCAATGCAACTATTCTTTAATTATTTTTCGAGAAACAATACCTTTATTCGCCATGCAGCGAATAATTAGCATGCCTTTTGGTAGCGATGAAATATCAAACGAAAAATCAAATCCGGGCTTTGTTATTTTCATTAAATGTCTTCCTTGCAAATCAGTAATAAGCAGTTCTTCAAGCAGAACTTCTGACTGAATATTAATAATATCGGACACAGGATTGGGAAAAACCTCTAATTGAGAATCTTTGAAACGCTCAGTTATTGTGGTGTTATCCTGATTGTGAATTACCGCAACAGCATCCAAATCGAAACCTCCCGACGAAAAAGGTGTCGGCCAGGGGTCGTTGATTTTGTTACCCTTAGAATCATAAGTGTTAAATTCCTCTTCGAGACTTCCGACAACATCAATAATCCGTATTAAAACGATGTTATTGATATCCAGTTCTTCTTCATTTTTGAGTTCTTCCAGATCGAAAGGTGTACCAAAAGTAGCCCTGTATTTTCCTGCAAGATTATTTATTTTGCTAGCATCAAGCAGCCCGAATGTTTCAACTTGTTCATCGGTTTGCGTTAAAGAAACAGCTTCAAAGCGGAAGAAGTTTTCCCCATCCGAACTGACTTCGACAAATGCCAGTTCCAAAAAATCATCTAAAAAAGCGTTTTCAAAAATGGCAAAGTCAAAACCCGAACCGTTTGCAATCGGTATCTCGAAGCTCAAAGTAGCCACACCACCGTCTCCAAGACTTACAACAGCCTGGTCAGATTTCCCGATAGCGGCTGAATCAACACCAAAAGAAACCATCCCTGAATCCGGTATCGCAATATCCATCCATCCGCGTTCAACAACACAATTATTGGCCCAGGCAATAAATACAGAAGTGTCGCGATGAATGGCCGTGCTGCCTGCTTGTCCTGCGGGTGGGGCGTATTGGGAAAACGCCAGTATGTGGACTGTTAAAAACAGGATGATTAAAGATGGTTGTTTAAGCATGTACATTTTAGGTCTCTAAGATTATAGTATTTATAGTGGTCGGACGACTATTTTTGCGTTGTAGTATTAGTCGTCTGACCACTTTAATCATTCATTAGTGGTCGGACGACTATTTTTGCGTTGTAGTATTAATCGTCTGACCACTTTAATTATTCATTAGTAGCCGGACGACTATTTTGTGTTGATGTATTAGTCGTCTGAGCACTTTAGTGATTTAGTTTTTGATGAATTTTCCAGTGAATATAGAAACCTCAGTATTAATTGTGATAAAATAAAGGCCTGAATTCAGTTCGCCAATATCAATTTGTTTGTGGTCATTTCCGCTATAAACAACTCTTCCAGAAATATCCAGGATGAAGGTTTTGCTGACAGTCTGTTCAATAGGAATGTTAAAGCTAATGCGGTAGTTTGCGGGATTTGGAAAAACATCCAGGTTTTCTACAATACTTTTCTCGAAGAAACCGGTATTATCCCGGTAATCAATGGCCAAAGCTTCAGCAGCAATTCCTGCATCAAAACTTCCGGTTACTTCGGCTTCCATATTATAAATTGTCCCTTCTCCGGTAGTAACATAATCGCCTGTTGTAGCGTAAAACAAGTTGTTTACTGTATCGAGAACCGCAGCAACAAAACCATCGCCAGGGTTGGGTATTATCAATGAGTCGGCAATAGCCATTTGTGGAATATTAATGCTGCCGATTCCTCCATCTAACAAAAGGTATAAAGTTTCTCCAAATAATTCAACACCACTACCCATCGATGCCTCAAAAGCAAAAGAAGAGGGCTGTTTATCGCCAAGACTCATTATACTAAGGTGGCCTACTGTTACGCCCCAAGGGCTTTTGTTAACCGAAACCAAAAAGTCTTCATTCGCTTGATACAGGAAAAGATCACTGACTCCAACACCATCTTCACCGAGATCGATTTCTTCAATAAATATATCCCCAAACAATTTAATCACAGCAATTTTTCCGCCTGTACTTGACCATCCACCAGGAACAGCCACATAAGCAAAGTTCTTGTAAATCAATATGCCAGCTGCTTCATCAGAAACTTCTGAAACAAAGCCCAATTGAGAGAGGTCATCTGTTGAAAAACTGCGTACAAAATTTTCGGTTGCAGGATACCAAAAGGAAGCAATCAGTTTGTCATCAGCAACAGCTAAATTATGTACCCCAATAGCTTCGACAGCGGCTAGCCGTTCGTAAGTATCAATGTTAAACTTCACAATTGAATCCTGGGCAGCGACAAAAGCAAAGTGCCCATTTACTACAACATCCTGTACCGACTGAGTAAAAACAGTAGCAAAACTGTTGGTTAATCCGTTGGATGGTTTAAAAGAAGCCACAGTCACATAATCATCAGGGTTGCTGAAATTCCCCCCCGAGCATACCATAATTTGGTTTGTTACCGTGTTTTGCGCAACAATTGATTGCACAGCAAACAGCAAAAATGCTGTCAAAACTGAAAAATAAATTTTTTTCATAATAAAAGTTTTAAGGTTTAAATAAAATATTTAATAGTCCTCAAAACTTTTCAGGATAAAACAAATAAGGAATGTTATTTGAACATTACCAAGCCTTTGTCCCGAAAGCTTTGAAATTATTAAACAAAGGCAGGTCTTCTGACTCGCTCGCTTTTGAGGCCTTCCCATCCGTCAGTTGGCGGTCAGTGACCGGGGTTTCAAAAGCACAATTTGAGCTTACAGCAGCGGGAACTGCACAGGATTTACACCTGTTTCCCTATTAAGCCATTCATCAGGTCGGATGAAATATGGCACCATTGCTTAATGCAAAATTAAACAAAACAGGTAGTTTATGACAATTTGAAACGAAACTTTAATTTTTTTTTCTAACCTAATCTTCGTTTGCTAATTATTAATATCTTTACCGCTCGTTTGAACCAAAACCCCGTTTTTATTATGAAAACGCTTTTTAAGATTCTTGTTGCCGTTTTAATTATTTCATCCTCAGTTACTTTTACATCTTGCTCGAAAAGTACTTACGGAAGCAAATCCCATGCTAAAAGTCGTGGATCTTCAGCCAGTATCGACCCCGTTTCCAGAAAAACTGAGCCGGTTCGCAAAAAATACGTCATTAATAACAAACGAAGAAATATTTTGGGGAATGAAACTCCCAAAGTAAAATAGAATAAATGAAACCGGCTAAAGCCGGTTTTTTTGTGCTCTAATCTGACGAATCTCCTACTGCATGCGTCCACGCTTACAGATTAAAAATTACAAGGATATTTTTTTCGATTGTTTTCAAGCGAGGACGATTGTCTGACCAGAGAGGTAGGCTTGAAGCAGGTATATAGATTAAAAAAACCGCCCCATTGCTGAAGCGGTTCCTAATTATCTCAAACAGATTAGCCTTTCTCCATATATGGATATTCAAAATCCCGGGCTGGAAGAAAAGTTTCCTTTATTGTGCGCGGACTTATCCAACGCAATAAGTTTAAACTTCCACCGGCTTTATCATTTGTCCCAGACCCTCTCGATCCTCCAAATGGCTGTAATCCCACCATTGCACCGGATGGTTTGTCATTGATGTAGAAATTACCGGCAGCATATCGCAAGACTTTGCATGCCTGGATCATCGCATATTTATCATTGGAGAAAATAGAACCCGTCAACGCATAAGGCGATGTTTGGTTACAAATTTCCAGGGTTTCTAAATAAGCTTCATCATCATAAACATAGATGGTCATTACCGGTCCGAAGATTTCCTCTTTCATCGTGGTGAAATCAGGATTTGTTGTGTGTAAAATTGTCGGTTGAATAAAGTAACCGACAGATTTATCACCGGTACCCCCAGTAATAATTTCGCAGTCATCTGATTGTTTCGCTATATCAATGTATCTCATAATATTATCAAATGACTTTTCATCGATAACGGCATTCATGAAATTCGAGAGATCTTCAACATCGCCAACTGTGATTCTTGAAACCTGTTCTTTCAGATACTTTTTCACTTCATCCCACAGCGATTTAGGAATATATGAACGCGATGCGGCCGAGCATTTCTGCCCCTGGTATTCAAATGCCCCGCGGGTTATTGCTGTTGCTACTTCTATTGGATTTGCTGAATTATGTACAAAAATGAAATCCTTGCCACCGGTTTCTCCAACCAATTTTGGATAAGAAATATAGTTTGTAAGATTTTGTGAAACGCCACGCCACAAACTGTTGAAAGTGGCATTTGAACCTGTAAAATGAATACCCCCCAAATCTTTGTGTTTCAAGACAACATTCCCGATAACAGAACCCGGACCAGGCACGAAATTGATAACACCATCAGGCAATCCCGCTTCTTTAAAAATCTTCATCAAATAGTAACTTGAAAGCAAAGAAGTTGTTGCCGGTTTCCAAACTGTGGTATTGCCCATCAGGGTAACTGCCATGTTTAAGTTTGATGCAATGGCAGTAAAATTGAAAGGAGTAACCGTAAAAACAAAGCCTTCCAGTGACCTGTATTCAAGCCTGTTAAACTGGCCAAACTCTGATTTTGGTTGTTCATTATAAATCTGAGATGCAAAATAAATATTGTATCTCAAATAATCAATTGTTTCGCAGGCAGCATCAATCTCAGCCTGGTAAACACTCTTGTTCTGACCAAGCATTGTAGAAGCAACAATTAAATTTCGATACTTTTTAGAAATCAGTTCGGCAGCTCGCAGCATTATTGAAGAACGTTCCAAATAGGAAATATCTTCCCACATTTGCTTTGCGTTAAGTGCTGCATCAATGGCAAGCTGCACTTCTTTTTCTGTCGCTTGATGGTAAGTTGCCAAAGCCTTCCCATGATTGTGCGGCATGACAACCTTCCCGGTTTTTCCGGTTCTGATTTCTTTTCCACCAATAATCAGCGGGATTTCAATTTCTTCGCTACTGATGCGTTTTAGTTCCGCAAGAATTTCTTCGCGCTCCTGGCTTCCCGGAGCATAATCCAATATCGGTTCGTTTTCCGGTATGTCAAATAAAAAAATTGCATTGTTCATATTTACAGCTATTTAAGTTTATTATTTTACAATTATTACTATTTAAGATAGCCTGCAAAAATAACCTATTTTTATTTAGACTTAATTAATATAAAGAAAATAATTACAGCAATATTTAATGAGATTTAATCTCAAAACTGGTAAAATTATTATGAAAAATGAAAACTTCGGATGGGAATAATTCTACTTGCTCAGGATGCTAATTCGATAATAGATAAAGTGCTCATCTAACTTTATCCGCCACTAATCAAGTGAATAATTTGAACATTATCCCCGTCAAATACTTCCTGCGCATCATATTGATTCTTTCTGATTAGTTTTCCGTTTACTTTTATCACCAACATCTTAAAAGAGAACTTCTTTAGTTTAAGAATTTCAGCAATGGTCAGCCTGTTTTCATCAAAAAATTGAGGCCTGTTATTTAGGGTGATGTCCATTCTA
>Ga0164318_10006809_pt1 | contig 11072 bp, 8 predicted proteins | sample GuaBasSedimGuay9_FD_113734 | JGI IMG/M metagenome (GOLD analysis project Ga0164318, IMG submission 113734) | Subseafloor sediment microbial communities from Guaymas Basin, Gulf of California, Mexico - Guay9, Core 4571-4, 0-3 cm | ecosystem: Environmental > Aquatic > Marine > Hydrothermal vents >...
AATAATTAATAATCTTATGATCAAAATCGTCCCCGCCTAAATGTGTATTTCCATTAGTTGATTTTACTTCAAAAACACCGTCGCCAAGCTCAAGGATAGAAATATCAAACGTACCTCCACCAAGATCAAAAACGGCTATTTTTTCATCCTTTTTCTTATCTAAACCATATGCTAATGAAGCAGCGGTTGGTTCATTTATAATTCTTAATACCTCAAGTCCAGCTATCTTACCAGCATCTTTTGTCGCTTGCCTCTGTGAATCATTAAAATAAGCTGGAACGGTTATAACTGCCTGAGTGACTTTCTCACCAAGATAAGATTCCGCATCTGCTTTAAGTTTTTGCAACACCATGGCAGAAATCTCAGGGGGTAAATATGAACGTCCTTTAATTTCTATAACAGCATCACCATTTTTACCGTCCTTAACCTTAAAAGGAACTAATCTTTTTTCTTCTGAAACCTCATTAAATCTTCTCCCAATAAATCGTTTTGCACTAAAAACAGTATTATCCGGATTGGTTATCGCTTGACGTTTAGCTGGTTGACCAACTAATCTTTCACCGGATTTAGTAAAAGCAACAACTGAAGGCGTGGTCCTACTCCCCTCTTTATTAGTAATAACCTTAGCTTCAGTTCCTTCCATAATGGCTACGCAAGAATTTGTTGTACCTAAATCAATCCCTATTACTTTTGACATAATTAAAACCTCCTTTAAAAAATAACAATTAATAATTTCATCAATTGGACATTAAAATATAAACAATTATTATGCCAATAAATCATTTTACATAAGTCATTGTATATCAATAGCTTATAAATACTTATTAATTTCATATTTTAAAAAAATTACTATTTGAGCAATAATGATACAGTTAGATTGTGTCAATTCTCAACAATTTAAATAAAATAATAGTAAATTTATACAATGAATGCTCAGATATTTTAGTCTTGAAGTCCGCAATGAACAGCAGATACTATAAGATGATAAAATGTGGAATTTATAAAAATTAACTTATCCCGTATTCTTGTAGCTTTCGATATAGAGTTCTTCTCGATATTCCTAATTTTTTTGCAACTTTTGATTTATTTCTGTTTGAATCTTTCAAGGCTTTTAAAATGAGTTCCCTTTCCATATCCCGTATACTCATTCTATTAATATCATGGTTCTCTAAATTAGGGCTTAAATCTCTGCCAGACTCGCCAAAATTTCGTATATCAGATGGTACATTTAAAAAATCAATAGTATTATTTCGTGAAAGTACCACCATTCTTTCTACAATATTCTTTAATTCTCTAACGTTACCAGGCCAATTATAGTTAATTAACGCATTCATAGCATTTGGTTCAATTTCATTAATGTTCTTATTGTTTACTTTACAATAATGCTTCAAATAATGCTCTATCAGAAGCTTAATATCTGCCTTTCGTTCACGCAATGGTGGTATTGTTATTAAAACAACATTAAGTCTATAATATAAGTCTTCACGCAAATTTCCCTTTTGAACCTCTTCGAAAAGATTTTTATTCGATGCTGACACGATACGAACATCAACTTTTATTGATTTTGTTCCGCCAACACGTTCAAATTCTCCATCTTGCAAAACACGCAATAGCTTCACTTGCATATTTTCTTTTATTTCGGCGATTTCATCTAAAAAAAGTGTCCCTTTATGTGCTCTCTCGAAGCGTCCTAATTTTCGCCCGACCGCTCCTGTAAATGCCCCTCTTTCATGTCCAAATAATTCACTTGCCAGTAGAGTCTCTGTAAGTGAAGCACAGTGTACGGGTACAAATGCTTCGTTTTTACGTAGACTCTCAGAATGAATAAGACGGGCTATTAATTCTTTACCTGTACCACTTTCTCCCTGGATCAAAACTGAGGCATTTGTTGGGGCCACTTGTTTAACCATATCCATTATTTCAACCATTTTTGATGATTTGTAAACTATATCAGAAAACTCGTATCTTTCATTAAGTTGAGATCGTAATTCCTTGTTTTCTTGTTCGAGTTTTTTCCTGCTAACAGCCTTCTTTAATATTTCAATAAGTTCATCGGTATTTACAGGTTTTGAAAGATAATGGAATGCTCCTGATTGTATTGCCTTAACAGCATTTTCAACCGTTCCATAAGCGGTAAAAACAATTACGAGTGTTTCTTCATTGATTTTCTTAACCTTTTGCAATAATTCCAAGCCATCTATATCAGGCATACGAAGGTCCGTAAGTACAATATCAGGCATATCACGTTTAACAATCTCTAATGCCTTGTAGCCATCATCGGCAAGGTCAACTTCATAACCGTGTACTTCAAGCAAGCTTTTAAGGCCTTCCCTTGTATTTTTTTCATCATCTACAACCAAAATTGAAGTATTAACACTCATAATATTACTCCTTAACATCCTCATTTTGTCTCTTTGATGTTTTAATATGAGGCAATTGCAATTTTCCCCTTCTTATCGGTAATGTAACTATTACTATAGTCCCTTCCCCTGTTTTGGACTGGACATGAATCCTACCATGATGTGCTTTAACAATATTATGAACATTCATCAGCCCAAGACCAGAACCTTCAGCCTTTTTTGTAAAATATGCATCAAAAATATTCGGTAAATCATCCTCGTCAATACCAATACCTGAATCACGGCATGTAATATTTACAAGATTTCCTTTAATAAATGAACTAACCTGCAGCTCGCCTCCGTTCGGCATTGCTTCAATAGCATTTTTGAAAATATTTAAAAAGACTTCGTACATTTTATCATTGTCGATATAAAAATACGGAATACTCTTTTCTAATGACACTTTAATTTTAATGTTATTTTCTTTTATTCTTGGCAATAAAAAGTGCGCAGCATTTTCTATACACTCATTTATATTGCCCTTTTTGAAAAGTGTTACCCTTGTTCTTGTAACATCTAAAAAGTTTTTTACTATTTTATCTAATCTCTCTGTCTCATCCGAAACAACTTTAATCCAATCTTCTATTTTTTTATTTTTGGACTTTCTTACCTCCTGTGCTATAAGCTTTAAATAAATATGTATTGTATTTAGAGGGTTTCCAATTTCATGAGCAAGACCAGCAGCAAGTTTTACAAGTGACTCAACATTCTTATCTCTCTGGCATGCTTCAATTTCATAATCAACCGCCATATCATGCAATATAACCAAAAATGAAACCATATTTTGATTGTCATCAAAAATTGGTATAAAACTTATTCGTAACTGCGAAGGCTTAGGCTTAAGTACTTCAATACAATAATTCATAGCACGTAAAGTACTACTGAAATGTTTTTTTATAAATTCGCGCAGACTTTCATCTTCAAATATATTATCCATAAATGGCCTGTCTTCGGATACAGAACGCATGAGTATATCTTTTGCTTTAGCATTACTAAAAGTAACTATCCCCTGTGGATTTATAATGAGTATACCTTCAGTTAAATTGTTCAAAATAGAGTAAACAAAATCCTTTTCCTTATTAATGCTTAAAATATACTTCTCAAGGCTTACCTGATCAATTTTGTTTAATCTATTTAAAAATTTTTCTATAAATCCATCTTGTTTAATCATTTCTTGTATTCCTTAACGATTTCAATAAATTCTTTCACCTTTGTCTTATCCTTATTCCCAGTTTCGGACTCAAGCTTGCTTGAGGCATCCACTGCATACGGATTAACCATATCTATTAATTTCTTAACGTTTTCGCTGCAAACACCTCCACTAACAATAATCTTTTTATTTTTTAATTCCATACTATCTTTTAAAATACTCCAATCAAATACATTTCCCGTACCACCATACTGGATATCTGAATATGTATCGAATAATATTAAATTTACTTTATTGTAACGTTTTATTTCAGAAAGCGTTTGTTTATCTTTTACCCTAAAAACTTTTATAACGTCATAACCTCTTTTAATAAAATAATTGCAAAAAGCAGGTGTCTCATCTCCGTGTAACTGAACTATTTTAATATTTGCATACGAACAAATCTCTTCTATGAATTTTTTTTTCTGATTTAAAAAAACACCGACATAATTACTAAAATTTGGGGTTTCCTTTATAATCCTTAGTGCCGTCTCCTTAATTATTTGTCTTGGACTTGGAGCGAAAATAAGACCACAATAATCTACTCCGAATAAAACTGCATATTTCGCATCTTCAGGATTTGTAATACCACATATCTTAATTTTTGTCATTTTTAATGTTCTCCCCTGAGTTCATTCATTTTCTTAATTATATCATCAGATTTTAATAGGGTTTCCCCTATTAAAAAAGCAGTTACGCCAATGCTCCTAAGACCTTGTATGTCTTCATAGGTATTGATACCACTTTCTGAAACCACAACAACGCCTTTAGGAATATGTCTTATTAATTTCTTTGTAACATTAATGTCGATTTCGAAAGTATTCAGATTCCTATTATTAATTCCTATAATCTCAGATCCAGCATCAATAGCCTTTTTCATATCAGCTTCAGTATGCACTTCAACAAGAGCGTCAATTTCGTATTTCTTTAAAATAGAAATATATTCGCAAATCTCATCTTGGTTAAGCACAGATGCTATAATCAATACAGCATCAGCATCTATAAGGGCAGATTCATATAACTGATATCTGTCAATAATAAAATCTTTTCTTAAAATTGGCAACGACGTATTCTGTCTAACTTGTCTTAAAAAACTAATTTTGCCTTTAAAAAAATATGATTCAGTTAAAACTGAAATTGCACATGCATTAGAAAATTCATACAATTGCGATATCTTTAATGGTACAAAATTATCACAAATCACACCGCGTGAGGGTGATGCTCTCTTAATCTCAGCAATAATATTTATTCCATGATGAGAAGTCAAAGCTTTCTTAAAACTTCGACGTTTACTTTTTAAATGCTCAAGTCTTTCCATAATCTTAAAAATTGGAAATCTTACCTTTTTCTTTTCTAATATCCGTTTTTTATGAATAATAATATCATCAAGTATCATTTCACTTAATCTCATTTGTAAAATGTATAAAATTATTTAATACTCTTTTACACTCACCATTATTTATTAACTTAAGCGATAAATCAAATCCCTCTTGAACATTTTTTACCCTATTCGAGGCCATAAAACCAAATGCAGCATTTAATAAAACTATTTCCAGCCTAGGTCCAGTAATAGAACCAGTTAATATTTTCCGTACCACTTTAACGTTTTCATCTATATTTGAGCATTTTAAATTTTCTATTGTTGTTTGACTCAATCCAATTTCATTCAAACTAAAAATATAATTACTTATCCCGCCATTCATTAAAAGCTCGCTTACTTGTGTCCTACCTAAAGTTGAAACTTCATCCATACCCTTTCCACATGGCGTGAAGCCATGAACAACAATTGCTCTTTTTACCTTTAGTAATTTCAGTACTTTTACAATCTTTTCAGTTAAATTTTTATCATACACACCAATAATTTGATAGGTTGGGTTAGCAGGATTAGTTAATGGTCCCAATATATTAAAAATTGTTCTATGTTTTATACTTCTTCTAACTTTCTGAACATTTTTTGTAGCCTGGTGAAAATGAGGCGCAAACAAAAATCCCATTCTCGTATTTATTATACATTCACCAACTTTATTAGCTGGAATATCAATCTTTGCTCCAAGCGCTTCAATTATATCAGCACTACCAGAGCGGGATGTTATAGCTCTATTACCGTGTTTTGCAACATAAAGTCCACCAGCGGCTAAAATAAATGAAATAATAGTTGATATATTGAAAATATTAATACCACCACCTGTGCCACAACAATCTACAATTTCAATGTTTTTAAATTTCTCTTTATTATCTACGTTATATATTTTTGTAGCAAATATTCTCATTACACTTGCAGAAATAGCTATTTCGTCTACTGTTTCCCCTTTTTCATGAAGATATTTAAGATATAAAGCAATGTCGTCCTTTGATACATCATTGCTCATTAATGAACTCATTGCTATAACAACCTCATTTTCAGATAAGTTTTCTTTTCTTTTAAGCTTATCAATAATACTCTTTAAGTTACATTTATCTAATTCCACTTCAATACCGAAAGTATTATTAATCTCTTTGCGTATATTATCTTCGATATGCATATTTGCTCCAAAATTATGTGTAAAAATTTAAATTAACTATTATAGAAATACTATATTTTTTATACTGTGTCAATAAGTTACAATTTAAAACTAAAGAAATAAATATTCTTATATTCTAAGTTATTATTTAATAAGAAGTTATATCTTAAACAATATTTTTTGGTTTATTCTTTGGATGGTTTTAGATTAAATAATTTTCTTTTTTATTTTATATCGAAATTAACTAACATATTCTATTAACTTATCGAACGCATCTCCATCTAACGGTTTCTCAAAATAATCATTTACACCTAATGCTTTTGCCGTTTCTTTTGTTTCATCATCTTCAATCCTTGTTAAAAATAAACATATTACATTTTTGTCAACGCTTCTTATTCTTCTTAAAAGTTCAATGCCATCAAATTCTGAAAAAGGCATATGTATATCTAAAAGACATACCTGAGGACGTTCTTTGTTAAATATTTCCCAGGCTTCTTCATTCTTTACAGTTGCAAATACTTCACATCCTTGACTTTCTATGATTTCCTTCAATGAATAACTTATGTCTTCCTCATCATCAACAATTAATATTTTTTTCTTTGACATATCAGAGTCCTTTTTACTTCTTATTGTCTTTTTTCATAATTGGCATCTCTAAAATAAACGTTGCACCTTTATTCTCACCTTCAGATTCTACCCATATTCTTCCCCCATGGTTTTCAACAATTTTCCGTACTCTTGCCAGTCCCATGCCCGTTACTTCAGTTGATGCTTTTGTCGTAACGAAATCTAAAAATATATCATTAAGAAGATCCTTTTTGATTCCATACCCATTATCAATAATTTTAATTAAGAATTTATCAGACCCGTTTCTAAATATTTTCAAATCTATTTTTTTATTAGCCTTATTGTTATATTTAACAGCATGTATAGCGTTTGTCGTCAAATTTATCAAAGCCTCTTCAAGATGAATTTTATTTCCACGTATTAATATATTTGGTTCGATATCCTTGTTAAATATTATAGAATCAAATTTAATTTGAGGCTCTATAATACTTAAATATGTCTCTACTATCTGATCCATTAGAATTACCTCAAACTCACCAGTAGTTTGCTTCGAAAATTCCCTAACAGCTTTTATCATCTTTGATATTCTCATAAGATTTTTACTAATACTATTGACTTTATTTTCAAGATACCCTACTTTATCTTCTGGGATTATACTTTGAAATTCTTCAAATAATGTTTTTTTAAGCGATCGAACCGTACATTGCACAGCAAATATTGGATTATCTATTTCATGCGCCATTGAAGCACTAAAGTGATCCATAGAACGCTGACGCCTTATTTGCTCATCACGTGCAAGCCGAACTTTTTCTTCTTCCCAATAAAGGCAATGCTCGATTGCTAATGCAACTTGGTTCGTTAAAATATCAAAAACAGCTATATCTTCTTCAGAATATAACATACCATTTACCTTAGGCCCTAATATCATAAAACTAAAAAGACTCCCCTCAACAAATTGTGGGACTAATAATACATCACGCTGAATATTCGGCATATTAAGATCTTTTATTATATCTATAAAAATTGGTTTTTTGATATGATACAAAGTACTTACCATTGATGAATCTTTTAATATTTGTATTCCAAATGGATATTTTTCATTCACTTTTATATTTTTTAAATTGTAAGCGTTCTCTCCTTTTGAGTATATGTATATACCAATGTATTGAGGGTTTACGATTTCCTCAACTTTTTCAACAACTGATTTTAGAAGTTCATCTAAAACTTTTATTTGAGACATTTCATTTGCAAGTTCTCTTAAAGCTTTCTGATATTTTTTCTGTTTTTCTAATAGTATATTCTCAGCACGATGACGGAAATGATTATACATAAATGGCGCCATAGTTGCCAAAACTGCCATAAAAACCATAGCTAATATCCAAAGACCGGTTTTAAATCCAAACAAAAATGGAAGTCCTAAAACAACCGTGTAAACAACAATAAATATTCCTGCTCTGGTAACCGCAACTGTTATATCCATTAATCTATATTTAACAATTGCATATGCAACTAAACCTATATAAACACTAATTAAAATATTTAAATACGGTGGAAAATATATTCTGTACCACATGGGCCAGTTTGTTGCTCCGCCAACAAATCCAATAATCGCAGCAAAGGTAAAATATTTTATTTGCTCTCGCTTTATTCCAGAAAATAGTTTTAACCCTTTGATCAGCCACATAAATCCATATAAACACTGCCAGAACCAAAAAATTAAATAAATATTAAAAAATAAGGTGGGGTTAGGCCAGAAACCAAGACTATAACGAGGCTCGATGCTTGAATATAATAAAGATCTTATATTTAATAAAATAAATATAAAATTTATAAAATAATATACACCTAGTTCAATTCTTTTCTTCTTTAATATACCAATGAAGGCAAAAACAAAATGTAGATATGTAACATTGATTAAAATAATTCCTATAACTAGTACTTTAAACCATAACAAAGCATAATTCTCATCCGAGCATAACTGCCAAATATAATACCCAATGCTGTATAGTGCAACACTTGAATTTAGAAAAAAATATGTCCTATTCTTTACACCTCTAGGATTTCTTAAAAGAACAAAAATTCCCAGAAAAATACACGTAATAAAATTTATTAATCCTGAAAAACCTAAATATGTCATATCAACTTCTTTTAATTATAACAAAGAAAATGACATTGCTTGGTTCATGTGTTATATGCATAGAATAGTCTTTAATTCCGCAGTTCTTAAATATGTCTATGACTTCTTCTTCGCTTCGATGATAAAATCTCCAATCACACCACCAATCCGGTGCAAGTGGTTTATAGGATTTTGAGTCTTTATGCGCAATAATAATTTTTCCATTTTCTTTCAATAAATTGAAAGAAAACAATATTAATCTTTTAAGAACACGCTCTTGCAAATAATCTGCTAGTCCAATTGAGTAAACTAAGTCCTTTTTGCCCAAGATCGTATAATATTTGTCAGGATTCATTGAGTAATCTATAACATTGTGACTAAAATAACTGTATTGTATATTTTTAGGAGAGTTTTTTAACAAATGTTGAGAAAAATCTAAAGCTTCAATGTCCTGGTCTACTAATGTAAAAAGAATAGATTTATTTGTGTGGTAATTATCATCGATAAATATTTCTTTTATTTCACGCGAGGAGCCGCATCCAAGATTTAAAATCTCAATAAATGGAGAATTGGATTCATCAATAAAATCCATAATTAACTTTTTCATGCATATTTTTCTATTCCTTACCGCTACAGCATACTCATTCTCAAGAAGATACCTATCATAACAATATCCGATATGTGGCGCGAAAGGAATTTGATTTTTATATATAACTTCGATTAACTCATGGTCACCCGGATAGCCATGTGGTTTCTCAAAAGCATGCTTTACGATGGGAGCTTTATAAACACGTCCGCTTGATAATTCTCGGAAAAGCTGTTTTAGATTCTTTGTTAAACGTTTATCATTTAAAATATTTTCAAGTTTATCGCCTTGTTTCAAAATTTTATTATTAACATGCTCGGTTTTTTTGTAGGCTATTTCTCCGGGAAGTAAATTTTTACGCATCGATGAATCTATCTCAGATAAGGTATATAAATATTCCAAGAAATACTCAAACCAAAATTGTCTGGCAACATCTTTGATTTTCTTATCCTGTATTCTTTCTAAGAACGGTTCAACATACTTTTGTATCAAAGCTCTTAACAAGTTCTTAAAGTCTCTCCCTTTAAAATTTTGGAATGTCACTCCATACCTAAACTGACTCTTATCTTCGCTGTGTCGTGACCATATAACGTTAAAATCAGCTTCAATTTTACGATAATATGAAAGATCCATTTCAACTCTAGCTTTTTGTATTGAAAGCGGTTTTTCTACAAAAAAACCCAATCCTGTTTCACTAACATCAATACCTTTAGCTTCACCATTTCCCTCTATCTTAATATTAAAATCAACAGGAATGCGCAAAAAAGTCCTTTTATTTTTTTTCTTTACTACCATATATAGTACCCCTCCATAGGCACTAATTTTTTTAAAAAACTATTAAAATATCTAATTAAGATCTATTCTTTATCGAATTTATAACTAAACCCTAAAAAGAATGAATCAACGCTTAAAATTGAAAATGATCCTCTTCCATTCTGACTATAAACATCGCCCCATCCATTATCTTCAACCTTGTTTCTAAAAGAACGAACCCACCCTAGATCAATACTAAATCTGTCAGTAATCTCGTATCCGGCACCAATTCCTAAATGGTGTTCGGTTATTAGGGATGAAAAACAGTTCGCATATAAAACATCTGGCCGGATCGGAGATTGGCCGTAATTATATCCACCACGTAATTTTAACTTATCTATTATTTCATATTGTGCACCAACGCTAAATACCCATTGATTTTCCCAACCATAACCTCCATTTGAAGGAGACTTTTCTAAAATATCAACCCATCGCCAATGTATAAATTTTATATCAGACTCTAACAAAATATCTTCCGTTGGTTTAAATGCTGCCCCCATAACATATTCCGGAGGTCCATTAATTTTATCCAGAACATCGTTATAATCATCAAAACGATAATTCCAACGCGGGCTTTTATAAGAAGCTCCTAAGGAAAAATAATCTCCTATATCAAAAATTCCTCCTGCATTAAAACCCATTCCCCATGCATGGCTTCCATTATCATTTCCAATTGTCTCAGTAAATCCTGCATTTGTAATATCTGCCTCAAATCTGCTGAACGTTGCTACTGGAGATACACCTATTGATAGAATATCTATTGGTTTATATGCAACAGTATACTGCTCCCCGTTAAGTAAAAGGTGGAAATTAGGAGAAAAAACTCCTAAAATACCACCTGTACTGAAAGGGGGCATTGATGAAATATCGCAATTGGGATCCAAAAACCAAAGCAAAAATT
>Ga0164318_10006810_pt1 | contig 11071 bp, 13 predicted proteins | sample GuaBasSedimGuay9_FD_113734 | JGI IMG/M metagenome (GOLD analysis project Ga0164318, IMG submission 113734) | Subseafloor sediment microbial communities from Guaymas Basin, Gulf of California, Mexico - Guay9, Core 4571-4, 0-3 cm | ecosystem: Environmental > Aquatic > Marine > Hydrothermal vents...
AACTTTTGCAGAATTCTCGGTAATTCTATACCCCCCTCACTACAACGTAATGCAGGAGTCAGAGATGCTGAACGAGACGAAACTGGCCTTCATAGGCAGCGGGACCATGGCCGAAGCGATGATTAAAGTCCTCCTCGACAAAGCTCTGATCCCCCCGAAACAGATCATCGGCAGTGGCCCCCGCGAGGAACGCGGCCAGGAGTTACGCGACCGTTATGGGATAGAAGCCACTACCAACAATCGCGAGGCCGCCCGGACGGCGGACATCGTGGTTCTCTCCGTTAAACCTCAGGTGCTTCCTGCTGTCCTGACCGAACTCCAGGGTTGTATAATGTCCGAGGCACTGGTATTGTCCATCGTCGCCGGAAGGACGATGGCCACCATCGCCGCCGGTCTGGAACATGCCGCCATTGTGCGTGCCATGCCCAACACCCCGGCTCAGATTGGGGAAGGCATGACGGTCTGGACGGCAACGCCGGCGGTGGACCAACGACAGCGATCTCAGGCCCAGGCTATCCTCAGAGCCATGGGCCAGGAGATTTATGTGGCCGAAGAGAGGGCTTTGGACATGGCTACCGCCGTGAGCGGGACAGGTCCCACTTACGTTTTCCTCATGATGGAGGCCATGATTGACGCCGCAGTGCATCTGGGTTTCTCGCGCCGGGTGGCCAAAGCTCTGGTTCTCCAGACGGTGCTGGGCGCGGCCCTCTTCGCTCGCCAGTCGAAGAAGCACCTGGCTGAGCTGCGCAACATGGTCACCTCGCCGGGCGGTACCAGCGCCGACGCCATCTACCAACTGGAAAAGGGCAGCCTGCGTACTATTCTCTCCAAAGCCATCTGGGCAGCCTATCAGAAATCGCTCTTGCTGGGCGAGCAGAACAATATCAGATCCCCGGAGCGGGAATTGCCGCTGGATGAAAGTTGAGGGACGAGATACGCTCAGGTGCCCGGCACTTCGGAAGTGCCGGGCACTTTCCACACGGCCATCAACACCGCCGCGATGAGCGCCAGCATCCCGCCAAAGAAGAACGGTGCCGATGGGCCAAAGCCGTTCCAGCCCCACGATGGAATGCCCGACCACAGCAGTCCGGCGATGAGCGAGGCGGGGAAGTCCAGGATGCCCAGCACGGCGTTGTACGTCCCGTAGGCCGTGCCCCGTAAGTGCACAGGCACGATGTCGGCCACCATCGCCTTGGTCGTGCCGTAGGCCAGGCCGTAGTACGCTCCGTAAACGGCGTACAGAACCCACACGTGCCAGCCCGTCCCCGCCACGGCGAAGCCAAAGTAAATCAGGGCATAGATCAGCCAGCCGCCAATGATGAGCTTGCGCCGTCCAATGCGGTCGGAGAGCGAGCCGGCCGGGGTGGAGAGCAGGGTGTACACCACGTTGAAAGTGACGAGCATCCCCAACACCTGCACCACGTTCAGCCCCCGCTCGTTGGCTCGCAATATCAGGAAGGCATCCGACGAGTTGCCCAGGTCGAAGATGCCGACGATGATCATGAAGATCACGAACGAGCGGCCCAGCCCGCGGAAGGAAACTTTCGGGGCCTCGCGCTCCCCCTTGACCGGCACGTCCCGCGCCCCGATAGCCAGCGAGAGCACGGCCAGAAAAGCGGGTACCAGACTGATGAGCACCACCGTCTGAAAAGTGGCGCGTCCCAGGAGCATGTTGTTGCGCTGGGCCATCCACACCACGACCAAAGCGATGACCAAGCCCAACACCGCCCCACCGGTGTCGGCTGCGCGGTGCAGGCCAAAGGCCAGCCCCCGATGTCGTTCGTCAATGCTATCCGCCACCAGCGCGTCGCGGGGCGCAGTGCGGATGCCCTTGCCCACCCGGTCGGCCCAGCGCACCCCGGCCACCACCCCCCATGAGTTGGCAACGTAGAAGAAGGGTTTAGCCAGCGACGATAGCCCGTATCCAGCCACCGCCAGCCATTTGCGTGCCCGCAGCTTATCCGAAAGCCAGCCGGAGAACACCTTGAGCAGGCTGGCCGTGGCCTCGGCAATACCCTCGATCAGGCCGATGATGTTGGTCTTCACCCCCAGCACGTTGGATAGGAACAGCGGCAGGATGTTGATCACCATCTCGCTGGAAATGTCCATGAAGAAGCTGGTCAGGCTCACCGCCCACACGTTGCGCGGCAGTGTGCGCAGCCCAGCCTTTTGTGAACTATCTGCTTTGTTTTCTGGCATTGTAGCTCTGTTCCCTTTCAAGTTTCACGTATTGGATTTGAGTTGGTGCTGGCACCAGGCGTAGAGCGCGTCGTAGATGGCGAAGCCATGGGCCAGCCGTACCTCATCGGGGGCGTCCAGGTAGTGGAAGCCCTCGGCGATGGCCCGCAATCCCGCCGACTGGGGCGTGCGGTCGCGGTCGACGGTGTCGGCCCCGTGGACGATGTCGGCCAGCAGCCTGAGTGCCGGATCATCTTTGCCCAGGCCATATTCCTCGACCAGCACCTCGAAGGTGCATTTACCCTCCCGATGGTCGTACTGCCCCGCGCCCCGGGCGTCGTAGGAGATGGCTCCCTCTCGCTCGGCCACCTCCAGCACCTCCTCGGCGGGCACAAACAGCAACTCCGCCTCAGAGTCAATGAACCGCTTGATCAGCCACGGACAGGCTACGCGATCCACTTTGACTTTCTCACGTGTTACCCATTTCATCATAACCTCCTTTGAAAAGATGCAGGATGCAAGATGCAGGATGTAGGGGGCTATCCTGCATCTTGCGTCTTGCTATCATGCACCAGGATGGCGAAGAAGACAGCGCAGACACTTAGCAGCACAGCGACCAGCGCGAATGCCGGGCCGTAACCCCAGGCCGCCACTAATATGCCGGTCACCATCGGGCCGGCTGAGTGGCCCACGTCCATCACGCTGGAGAGCACCCCCAACGACGCGCCGTAAGTGGCAGCGCGGCTCAGGTCGGAGACGAGCGCCGAGGTCGAGGCGGTCACCGCCGCCACGCCAAACCCGAAAAGCGCGGTCAACGCTGCCATCGACCACCAGGCGTGTATCCAGGGCATGGCCGCCACTGCCCCAGCCCCCACCAGCAGGCCGGCCACGATGGGCCAGCGGCGACCCCAGCGGTCGGAGAGGCGTCCCATCAGCGGCTTGGTCAGCGCCGTCACCAGCACCTGCGCAGTGAAGAGCGGACCGATGATGCGCGGCTCCCAGCCCAATCCCTTGAGATAGAGCGGCAAGAAAGTCTCCACCGCGCCGAAAGCGAAATACTGCGCCGCCTCTACCCCACTGGTGAGCAACAGACTGCGATTAGTGAGGATGAGATGTAGTTCGCGTCGCATCGTTGCCCAGCGTGCGCTACGGACTTTCGACTGCGCGGCCTGACCCAGCCGGGGCAGCCGCAGCGCGGCCAGTAGTGCAAGCCCACCCGCTATGCCGCAGCCCAGGTAGACCCAGCGGAAGTCCTGGCCCAGGATAAGCAACCCGCCGACGGTGGGAGCCAGAAAACGACCGACCATCGTCGCGCTAGAATACCAGCCCATCCGCTCGCCGCGCCCCTTCCTAAATGTGTCGGCGACGGCGGCCAGCGCCACCGGGCCCAGCATCGCCGTCGCCAGCCCGTGGTAGACCCGCACCAGAACGAGGTGCCAGGGGGCGCGCACCAGCAGGTAGAGGAACGGGGCCGTGGCGAAGGCGGCCATACTGAGCAGAATCACCCGCCGCCGACCCCACAGGTCGGAGAGCAGGCCGGCCGGCAGGCTGGCAACGATGCCCACGACGGTCGAAGCAGCAGCGATGAAGCCTAGCGTCCCCTCGTCCACGCCCAGACTGTTGATGAAGAGCGGCAGGGCGGGGTTCTTGCTCATTGTCGAGGAAAAGATAGCCAGCCCGCCCATTAAGCACAGCCACAGGAAAGGGGTCATGACCGCGTCTCCAGGACCTCAGCCACCAGCTCCGACAGGCGGGCGCGAGCCTCGGCCAGTGCCGCTTCACCGGCGGGCGTGATGAGGTAGTACCGGCGCCGGCGCCCCTCCACCACGCGCTCCTCGCTGATCAGATAGCCGCTTTGCTCCAGCCTGTGCAGCGTGGGATACAGCGTGCCCGGGCTGATCTCGTACCCGTGGCGGCCCAACTCGCGGGCCATCTCCGCACCGTAGACTGGCCCCTCGGCCGCGTGATACAGGATATGGATTTTGATGAAACCCAGGAAGAAATCGCGGATCATCCTATCGCCTCCCGTTATCGGATAGCGATATTATAGACCTAGATTTTGATTCTGTCAAATGAGGGTTCTGCACAAAAAACACTACACCGAATGGGGAAGGGAACGAATGAGTGTTTCTGGAACAAGGCGTAGCCTTCGACGATTTGCACACCTGTCCATTTTGTGCTGCGGATTTGCTACCGGACACTTTTGGAAACAAGCAGCGAAGGCACTCTGAGATGAACTGAATTGAGGCATGAATTCGCTCCCTTCTAAACCTGTACTGAGCCTGTCGAAGTATTCGTTGTAGTGCTTCTGGCGAAAAACTTTTATGCAGAACTCCCTCAAATAGACAATTTGCCAATGATCTTGTCCTGATGTATACTTTCGTAGCCAACGAAAGGACAAAACTATGGAAGAGAAACCCACGACGGAGACGGTGCGCCCTGGGAAACCTGTCACACTGGCCGGCGCCATACTGCGCGAGGATTTTGCCCGTCGTCGCCCTCCGCCAAAGCCAGCGCCGGAACCGCCTCCCACCCCGCCTCAGGACGAATTCGACAATGAATACTTGTGCCCCTACTGCGCGGCCCAAACTCACCCCGATGACCGCAAGTGTCGGGCTTGCGGCGCCAAGCTGTGGGCCAAAATCCGGCGGAGGGAGGAGCGATCTTCCTGGCTGTGGGTTGCATTGACGTTGCAAATGACCAGCACTTTCTGGCCTGTGGCTGCGCTCTGGTTGATGCTCATCTATACTGCACATGAAGTTGGGATCAATGATCCCTGGACACTGGTGCTTACATACCTGGGGTTGCCCGGCAGCGTCCCCCCCGAGGTTGCCAACGCCGCTTTCGAGTTGATGCCACGCCTATACGTCCTTGCTTTCGCTTTTTACTTACTGTTCTCGTTGATGGTACTCATCGGACTGTATCTGCGCTGGAAGCCAATTTTTTACCTGTTTCTGATCAGTGCCTTATTGACATTTATCCTGGGCGGTGCCGGTGTGATCTTAATCCAAGAAGAGGGCGGTCTCATCTGCGGCGGAGGCGGCGTGCTCCTGGCGCTGTTGATGTTCTTGCTGCTCCTCCAGCTTGAGGACGACTTCTTCTTCGACGAGAAACGGATCCTCCTGCGTGTTGACCGCAGTGCTACCAGTGGCTTAGATTTCCTGGTGAGCGGACGCCGTTACGCCGAGCGTAAAATGTGGGCTATGGCCGTCATTCACCTGCGGCGAGCAGTCGGTTGGCTGCCCGGCCGGATAGATTGTCACTTGGAGTTGGCCGTGGCATACATCCACCTCAAACGATACGACCTGGCCGCCGAAGCCTTGTCGGCAACCAGGCGTATCAGTCCTGACGACCCTCAGATCGAAAAGCTGGCAGCTTTGCTGGACAGCTTACGCCCTGCTAACAGCTTACCCTGATTGGCTGACAAAACGTGTACTATCCTTTCGCTCTCTTCACCAACGCCCGCTGGCGTGATCCCGCTCGCCTAGTCACGTTCCTTCACGCTGTACCACAATGCAGAGGTCTGCTCGTTTCTCTACATGGCGCAACCACTGCTTCACACGATGCCTTCACCCGCGAGCAAGGAACCTGAACTACCGCAGGAAGCCCTGGGCTTCGTCGGCTCGCTAGTCAAAAAAGGACTGGTTGAAATGAGATGATGGGGAACAAGAATGAGGTCGCACCGGATGTGCTCCCTTGCTGAGTGATGAAACACTGGGCCAGGGTGCACAAAAGCATGACCACGATGACGATCACCCACAGCCAGGCCGTGTTGAACGCGGCCTGTTTCTTCTTGGGCGGCTCTGGCTTGGGCAACTCGGCGTTACACCGCCAGCAGCGGATCTTATCATCGGGATTCCAAGTGCCGCAGTTGGGGCAATCCATCGGCGAACTCCTTTCCACACGTAGTAAAGAGGTGACCGGCACTTGTCAGATTGCTCTGGAGAACTGATTGACTCAAGGGTACTATGAGCGCTGATATTGCAGCATTAGTGATGAAAGTGCCGGTCACCTGTCCGGCGACTGAGCTAGGCCAAGCCCCTTCGACAGGCTCAGGCCAAGCTCTTTCGCGCCGGCCCGATGTTCATGACACCTCCCGCAACCCACCATCGGCTCGGCGACGGGCTGCTCGCTCAGCGTGCAGTAAGCCTCCACTTCCACCCGGCGTCGGAACAGCCAGCGCCGGCGGATGCGAGCTTTGAGTATCATGGTGGGGCAGTGATTGGCACGTCGAATGGCGGGCACGGGACACGTAGCGCACAATTTCGGCGTCCATTGCGCTCGATCAGGGCTGCGAGCCAGCAAGCGACATTCTTCCCACTCGCGCCCACGGTAATAGTCCGCAAAGTAAAATTCACATTCCACTCCGCTGGGAGTGCGCACGCCGGGCCTCCTGGTGCTGTGATTCGATCATTCAAAGTATATCACATTCCATCCCATCCGACAAAAGGAGGAAGCGGACGTAAAAAGCGCATGGCTTGTGACCATGCGCTTTTGCTAGGTAGCGGGGGTTGGATTTGAACCAACGACCTCCGGGTTATGAGCCCGACGAGCTGCCACTGCTCTACCCCGCATCGTAGTCAGATTATACACTATCTTCGCCTTTTGGTCAAATGGCCTGGGCGGTCGGATCGTTCTCTGGGTCAGCTGATGAAGCCAATTGAGCTGATACGCTCCTTGAACTTCTGACCGACCCAATCGGATTAATCGGGTTAATCGGCTGACCAGGGTTAATCGGCTAACCCAAACATCCCCGGCGGACTATCCACAAAAAGAGCCCACCATACTTGCCAACAGGGAGACTCCCGTTCTCCAATAACTTCAGCTTCACCACCCTTCCGAACTTCCGCTGTCTGTGTGCGATGGGGGATAATTGGCATAACGGCCGTCTCCTCAGCTCGCACCAGGTGCATCTCCTCACGGGCCCACTGCTCGACGAAAGCGTCGCTCTGCACGATGGCCTTTCGCTCTTTCAGCTCTCGCTGCCGAGCCTCCAGGGCGGCTACCTCTTGCTCCAGCCGTACTTCTTCCTGGCGGATGCGGTAGCTGGCCGTGGCCTTCCGCCCGAAATCCACAATGAGCGACAGGGAGAGAGTGATGGCGATGATAGCCAGAAATTGTACCAGCGATAGTTTGGATGAACGCTTGTTGTCCGGCACGGTTTCTCGCCCTTCCGAAAACCACTCACGCACGCGGCGTACTGGCAAATCGAAGGCGACGAACTTCTTCGCCCCCCTGAAAGTTATGATACCCCACTTTCCTCGTTAAGTCAAGTTGGATGCCAGGCGACGTTGGCGAGTAGCCTCGAACAGGATGATGGCCGCAGCGACGGCAGCGTTCAACGACTCCGTTCCCCCGCGCATGGGGATGGACATGGTAGCCGTGGCCAGCTCTCTGGCCCGTGAAGTGGCCCCTTCTGCCTCTCCCCCGACGATCAGCGCCGAGGGCACGCGCCAGTCCACTTTGTCGTATACCTGCTCGCCTCGCGCGTCGGCCAGGAACACCTGCATGGCGGAAACGGTATCAGCGATCTCTGCCCAGCCCTGGGCTCTGATCGGCAGGCGAAAGTGAGCGCCCATCGCCCCGCGCACTACCTTGGGATTGTATAGGTCCACTGTGCCTGGTGCGAGGAGCACCTCTTCCACCCCGGCGGCCTCGGCCGTGCGCAACAGCGTACCCAGATTGCCCGGATCGCGAATCCCGTCCACGATCAAAAGCAGTGAGGGATTGGACGGGGGCACGAGCTGTGGGAACGGCACCACGGCCAGAACACCCTGGGGCGTCTGGGTATCGGACATGGCGCGCATGACCGCGTCGCTGACGGGCAAGAGCAAGACCCTGCGCACCCGCAACTCAGCGAGGATCGTTCGTCCGCGGGCAGCCGTATCCAGCCCCTCGGTAAAAAACGCGAGAGCGGGCATTGTGCCCGCTCTCAGCGCTTCTTCTACTAAACGCACGCCCTCGACGATAAACCGCCTCTCACGCTGGCGTGTTCTCCGCCGGGCAAGGGCGCGCACATATTGAACTCTGGGATTAGCTGGGCTGGTGATCACTGTGGCGCTGACCATGGTCCCATCCCAGGATGTGGCCTAGCCGGCATCCTTGGCCAGCTCAACCAGGCGGGTGAAAGCTGGCGCGTCGGTGACGGCCATTTCCGCCAGCATCTTGCGATCAATCTCCACTCCGGCGACTTTCAGACCGTGCACAAACCGGCTGTAGGACAGACCGTTTTGTCGTGCCGCGGCGTTGATGCGGGCAATCCACAGACGGCGCAGATCGCGCTTACGAGTGCGCCGGTCGCGGTAGGCATACCACTGCGACTTCATCATCGCCTCATTGGCCCGCCGGAAGAGGCTATGTTTCGTCCCTTTCTGGCCCTTGGTCATGCGCAGCACCTTCTTGTGCCGTCGTCTGGTTCTAGGGCCTCCTTTTACTCTTGGCACTTCCCCGTTTCCCCTTTCTTTAAAAGATTTGGCAGCCCGTGAAGGGAGAGGAAGATTGGGGGAAATGTCCCCCACCCTCCATTAGCTGGTGAGTGAATGCTTGCGATTCGCTACTTTTTCTTCTTCAAGTAAGGCGCAAGCATCCGCACGCGGCGAATACTTCTCCGATCTGTAACCTCTAACATCTGGTCGAACTGGCGCTTGACCCGCTTGGCCTTCCTACGGCGCAGGTGACTTTTTCCGACCTTAGTACGCATCAATTTCCCTGTGCCGGTATACTTAAAGCGCTTGGCCGTAGCCTTGTGAGTCTTAATCTTGGGCACTCGATACCTCCTCACTATGCAAAGGACAATGGACGTTCCGTAGTTCGCTTCATTCCGTGTAAGACAAAGAAGAAGGGACACTGAATGTCCCCTCTGCCTGCTGCCAACTGATTGGCAGCCCTCCTGCCCACTATGTGGTGGGGGATTCTAGGTGTTGCTAGGGGTGAGTATGATCAACATGCTGCGCCCTTCCATATAGGATTCGCGCTCCACGGTCGCCACGTCCGCCAACTCCTCCGCCACTCGTTTGAGCATCTCGCGGCCAAGCTCCGGGTAGGTGATCTCACGACCCCGGAAGCGCACACGTACCTTGACCTTGGAGCCATCCTTAAGGAAACGACGGGCGTCTTGAATCTTGTAAGCAATGTCGTGGTCGCCTGTCTTGGGACGCAGGCGAATTTCCTTGACGTCCGAAGCCTTCTGGGCTTTGCGAGCCTTGCGCTCCCTCTTGGCCCGTTCGTACAGCACCTTACCGTAGTCCATCAAACGGCAAACGGGCGGGTCCGCGTTAGGCTGCACTTCGACTAGGTCCATCTCCCGATCTTGCGCGAGCTGCAGCGCCTTGGCAATAGGGATAATGCCTACGTGCTTACCCTGGTCGTCAATAAGCCGTACCTTCTTGGCCCGAATGCTCTCGTTTATACGATGTCTCCGTGCGCTGATTCTACTCCACCTTTCGTTTCATTAGAAGAATAACCACCCCACACTGAGAGGCAAGTCAACCCTGCTCTGCTTCTAATAGTGATAATAATATAGCACACTTGATAAAAGATGTCAAATTATTCAAGACCCACACTACCCAATAGAACACGGATTTTTTTCTTTTACTTTTCTCATCCATGTCCATCTGTGAGAATCCGCGTCCTACCTCCAATTCAGCCTCCCTAAAATCCGCCTGCGTTGTTTGGGGCGCTGGCTCGAAGTGGCCGATTGACCAACCCGAAGCGATGCTCAACCACTCTCGTGTTCTTCATCGCTGAGAATGAATACGGCCTCTTTGTATTTTGCGCACCTTATAGTATAATAAGCCGTGAACCTCGCCCCCACACCGGTAACTCGTGGAAAGGAAACTTACATGGGAGACTCCGCACAGCTTACTGGAACGATGTCGGCTACAGCGTGGGAACGGGTTTGGGCCCGGCCCAACGGCAAGATCACTGCCTGGCTATGTGCCTCCGGCAAGAAGTTAAACCGTTTGATAATTTTTAACCTGCTCAAGGACGTTGACCTGCGCGGCGGGACGATTCTCGACCTGGGATGTGGACACGCCGAGATCACGATGGCTATCCTGCAGCGGCACGGGGTCCGCGCCCTCACTGCGGTGGATTTCTGCGCCGACGCTGTCGAATCAGTCAAGCAGCGAAAGGGCCCATTACCAGTTACTGCGATCCAGGCCGATCTGCTAGAGTTCAATTTGGACCAGCAATTTGACCTGGTGTACAGCAGCATGGTCGTTGAGCACTTCTGGGGCGACGCCCGGCGACAGGCCATCGCTCAGCACGCCCGCTTCGCCAGGCCGGGGGGATACGTATTCATCAATGTCCCCGGACAATCCCTCTTCTCCCGAATTTTCGATGCCTCCCTGAACCGGCCGGCCGGTATTCGCGAGGAGCACTTTACGCCTGATGAACTGCGCGGTCTGCTGACCGACCACGGGTTGGAGATCGTTCGTTTCCGAGGGCTGCTTTTCGACTCGGTGTTGTTCGCCCTGGCTCGTAAGGGGAGCGACGTTTAACCCATAGCGGAAGAAAGGCGAGATGTCTGCTGAGACTATGGATTACCTCTACAAAGGGCGCGTGCTGAACTTTGCCCACCGGGGAGCCAGTGCGCAGGCTCCGGCCAACACTCTCTCTGCCTTCCGCCTGGCAGCGGAGCTGGGAGCCGACGGTGTGGAACTGGACGTGCAACTCTCCAGGGATGGCGAGGCGGTAGTCATCCACGATTTCACCGTGGACGCTACCACCAACGGCAGCGGCGCGGTGGTGGAAAAGACCCTGGCCGAGTTGCAAGCCCTGGACGCCGGATCGTGGTTCGACGCTGCTTTCGCCGGCGAGCACATCCCCACTTTGCAAGAGGTGATGGACGCCGTCGGCCATCGCCTGCTGTTGAACATCGAAATCAAGCTCC